>Ga0182095_1277590_pt1 | contig 34047 bp, 13 predicted proteins | sample 041ome_19_FD_127784 | JGI IMG/M metagenome (GOLD analysis project Ga0182095, IMG submission 127784) | Metatranscriptome of coastal salt marsh microbial communities from the Groves Creek Marsh, Georgia, USA - 041412BS metaT (Metagenome... | ecosystem: Environmental > Aquatic > Marine > Intertidal...
CACTGCGTAATCATCATGACGAAAACGACGGAGACGCAAATCCCGAAAACCGCGTTACCTCGAATCACGCTCGGGAACTCCACCATCGAAGTCACGAACGTGTGCCTCGGGACGATGACGTGGGGCGTGCAGAATACCGAGGAAGAAGCGTTCGAACAGCTCGATTACGCGATAAAAGTTCGCGGGGTGAACTTTATCGATACGGCGGAGTTGTATCCGGTGCCGTCGAGCTCTGCGTTGTGGGTGGCTGGGAACACGGAGAAAATCATCGGGAAATGGATCGAACGGAATAAAGAGTTGAGGAAAGAATTGATCGTGGCGACGAAAGTGGCTGGGTTTATAGAGGCGAGCGATATTCCGAAAATGAGGACAGAACCCGCTGGAAAGGAGAAGATGAGCACGAGGTTGGACAGAGAGAGCATTTTGAGCGCGTGCGATGCTTCTTTACGAAGGTTGAAAACGGATTACATAGACGTCTACCAGTTACACTGGCCGGATAGATACATCCCTTTGTTCGGGTCGTGCGAGTACGACAGAAGGAAAGAGAGGGACGGGAAGTTTGCGCCGGTCGCGTTCGAGGAGACGGTGTTAGCGTTGAAAGAGTTATTAGATGCCGGGAAGATTAAGAGTTACGGGTTGTCGAATGAAACGAGTTACGGCGTGTGCGAATTCGTGCGAGTCGCCGATAAGCTCGGCGTGCCGAGACCGGTGAGCATTCAAAACTCGTTTTGTTTGTTGCACAGATCGTACGAGACGGAGTTAGCGGAGACGTGCGCGCCGAGTCATCACAATATTTCTTTGTTGCCGTGGACGCCGTTAGCTGGTGGCGCTTTGAGTGGCAAGTATTTAAACGGCGCGAAACCGAAAAAAGCGCGCTTTACCGAATTCCCTACGTTTCAAGATCGATACATCAACGAAGCTTCACAAATCGCCACGAAGAAATACGCCGAGATTGCCGAAAAAGCCGGAGTGTCATTAACTGCCATGTCTTTGGCCTGGTGCGCGACGCGTCAGTACGTCGGAAGCACCATCATCGGCGCGACCACCATGGAACAGTTGAAGGAGGACATCGACGCCTTCGAACCGGGACGCGTTACGTTGAGCGAAGAGACGTTACGCGCGATTGACGACGTCCACATGCAATGCAGAGACCCGTGCATAAGAAACTATTAATGCTTCTCTCTGCTTATGAAAACACCGATTGCAACAAGAACACGCACTCATGCATGCCTAGTAACGACCGATACACCTTTTAATGTACACAGACATACCATTCAGTATTTATTCATTGAGTTATTCCAACCCCTAAAGTCCTTCACAAAAAAGAGTCCTACGACCCCACCATCATGCGACGAGAGCGACTCGATGATGATATTGCATCGTTATCTTCACGACGACGCATCGAGCATTTCTCTCGCGCGTTTATGAATCTAACCGCGGCGGCGAGTTCATCATCGAATTCGTCCTCGTCGTCAGAATCATCCGCGATACACGTGTTTGGAGCGATTGTTATGGATATCCAATGTCAAAGCGAAAGGAATACAAAGACGAACGCGACAGCGATGCAAAGAGGAACTTCGGTGAAAGGGTCGTGCGTGCACACTCCAGGAGGCGTTGGGAGGAACATATGCGAAACGGTTGGCGCTTTAGTTTCAATATGGATGTCTTCTTCCGCGGGGAGGAACAAGAACAGGTTGAGTGTCCACATGCACTCTCAAATAGGGGAGGATGACGTTGGGAGAAAAATGGTCGAACAGTTACAGCGGGAGTTACGCGTGGACGTGAAAGACGTGAAGATGGATTCTAGTTCGAGAACGTCCACGGTGGTGGCTCTGTTAGACGACCAGGATGGAGAGAGGGAGCTGTTCGCGTGCGTGGCAGACGTGGCGGATGTGGAGATACCTATCGGGAGAGTTCGGTCGTCGTCTCGAATCGGCGAGGGCCAAAGTCGCTTCGTGGTGTGCGATGCGAATCTGTCCGAGGAATCCCTAAGGAACGTCGTGAGTGGTAAGGATGAACAAAACGAGTATGTATTTTTCGAACCTACGAGCGTGACTAAGTCGGTAAAGATTGCATCTATAGTGAACGTGGTGGACGCGACATCGCCGAACGCGAAAGAGCTTCGCGAGATGGCAAACGCTTTAAGAAGATCGTTGGCGCCCGGCTCGCCACCGTCGCCTTGTCCGTTTAATCCACATTTGAAGTTCGCTTCAGCGCAGGAGGCTTTAAACGTGTTAGCTGGAGATTTGCAAATTTTGCACTCGCACGGCGTGAAGGTTGTCTTTTTGACGCTCGGCGAACTAGGCTCGATTGTATCGTCTAGCTGTGGCGAGAGCGGTAAGACGAGATACGCGCACGTGAAAGCGGAGAGAGTGAACGGCACAAGCACTTACTCCGTGGTTGGCGCCGGAGACGCTTTTGTAGCCGGCGTGGTATTCAAACTCGCCTCCTCGTCAAAGGTCAAATTCAATTTCAAAGAAAACGTCGACGCCGCTGCGTTTGGCTCGAAAGTCGCCGCGTTGTGCGTGGAGACGACCAAAAATTCGCTCGGAAGCACTTCGGAGAACGTTAGGAAGTTGGAAAAAATAGTCAATAGTCAAAATAGCTCTAGAATAGTAGAATTGAAGCCGCTCATCGCCGCGTTTCCTTGACGTTATTACTACATTTGTCGACTTAAGAAGGTATTGTTGCCGCAACCAAGTCATTCTTCTTTCTCGTCGGACGATAATAATCGTTAATTTTCGGTCGGAACGTGCACTCTTTCATTTCTCTTTTCATTTTTTCCCTTTCCAACTTTTCCGCCTTCTCTCTCAATCTTTGCGTCTGGTTTCGAGCAAAGTTGAACTCTTTCGGTTTCGTGATTTTATGTCGCACGTCTATTTGCGAGACGTTTTCTAAGAAGACTTTTTGCCTCCTGCTCTCTTTCTCAGCTTTCATTTTCGTCGCTTTTTCGACGTTATCGTAATACTTATCGATGCCTTTGACGATCTCTTCCGCGGGGACGTGCGGATTCGTAATGCCGATTTCGGCTTTGATCTGTGGTGAAAACGTGCACGTCTTGCGCTCTTCAAACGCGTGTTCGCGTCTGGCTCGTTCCAAGTAATACTCGCGCGTTTCTTTTTCTGATTTCACTCGGTTCGTGATTGTATCTGCGTCGTATTTACCGTAACTGCCGGATTTCTTACTCACGGCGAGAAGAAAATCCGCGTCGTCTGTTTTCTGGTTCACGTGCGGGCTAAACGTGCACTCCTTCAACGTCTCCATTTCGTGTACTCGCTTTGAGGCTTCTCTCTCCAAATCTCTAGATTTGGAACTCGCGAGTTCGTCTAGATTCGTCGCGTTTGCTATGAAGTTCGATTTATTGTTTATTGTTGGTACGAACGTGAATTGTTCGTCGCGTTCTCGGCGCATATTTTCAGCGCGTTCGTGCATGTTTTGCGCCTCGGTAATCGCCAGTCGGCGGGCGCGTTCACTTTGCGTCTCGTAGTAGTGTTGGTGGTATTTCTCTGACGATGTCGACGACGAGTGTATCTTTGGAGAAAACGTGCATTCGTTTTCAAACAGTTGTTCGTCTAACGCATTTTTATCCGCTCGCTTCGCGCGAATTCTCGAGGCGAATTCGTATTGTCGCTCCAGGAAGCCTTCGCCAATTTTACCGTTTTGAATGTTTTTGCGCATAATTTTTTCCGAGTTTGCAGAGATGAAGAATTTCCCGCCGTTTTCGTATCTTTCCTCGCTTTCGATATCAACACTTGTTCTCGTCGCTTTCGGTTTCAGCTTTCCCGTATCGTCCTCTTTCTTTCGTCGATTCGCGAGCGCGGCTAATCTTTCACTCGTGCTTCGCATCTTTGACGGCTTGAATGTGTGCGCCTCTCGAAACGCCTCGTCGGCTTTCTTTGCCGCCTCGCGCATCACGCGTTCTCGTTTCTCGGACAACTCTTTCAATCGCTCGTGCATTGGCATCCCTGGAGAAGGAGAAGAGGCAGAACTCGTCGCTTTCCTCGCTGAAGCGCGTCGAAACTCTTCTTGAACTTCTTCTTCCTCGCGTTCGCGACGCTCTCGTAAACGTTCCTCTCGCACACGCGCTTCCACATACAACCGATCGCTCACGCTCACCACATCATCCGTATCTTTTACTTCTTCTTTCTTATTCTTCATTCCTAAAATTTTCGGTCGAAACGTGCACTCCTTCTCAAACGCCGCCTTCTCCGCCTCTCTCTTCGCCGCTTCTCTCGCGCGCACGATATCCAATCTCGATTGGAGCAACCGCTCCCGCCTCGCTTTTCTCCGTTCCACATCTTCCTCCGTAAATGCTTTCGCGATCGTTTCCGGACGAAACGTACACGTCGATTGTTTCTCTTCCACCGCTTTTCTCAGTATCTCCTCCAGCGAGTGTCTGTTGGTTTTGGTGGTCATCTCGTTCCCCAAAACGCGTGGTCTTTGTCGTCGTCTTATATCATTATTATTCACAGGATGTACGTCCGAAAACGCGCACTTCTTCTCGTCCAGCACCACTTCTCTCTCTCCTCGCTCGTTTGGTTTTCGGTACACCGTCGCGTTCGAGTTCATCCAGCGTCGTTGTTTTGGTCTTCTTCGTTCATCGTCGCGTCGTTTTCCATATCTTTCGTGTCGCAACAACGCTAACTCGCACCTCGTGATTTCCAAGTTTATCGCGTCCACTTCGAACAAAACATCATCATTGTTATTATTATCATCTTTTTCACCCTCGCTGTTGTTGTTCTCGTTCGCATCGTCATCGAGAGTCGTCGTTCTCGTCGTCTGCGTCGTTCTCGTCGTCGACATTGTCTTTTCCTCTTCTTCTTCTCTCTAACGGCTTTTTTCTTTCGTTTTTCTGAAAGAACCGAGAAAAATGTTTAGGGTCTCCAACCCTAATAAGCGTTTTTGCGCTCTCTCTTTTGCTTTCATCCATCGTCTCATCACCAGCACTTTTAAAGCGCGCGTTTTATTATACACACACACACACACAAAATGACATCCGCGTTGGTATCCTCCTCCTCCCGCGCATCGACGACCGCGTGTTCACCACGTCGTCCTTTTCACCGAAAGAGCGGCGGCATAAAGACGACGAAAAGGTACGCACAAAAGATTTTGTCGAGGTTTGCTATTTTCTCTTTTTCTTTCTCTTCTCGTTTTCCCGCCAATAGACGCACTGATGGTGCAAATTTTCTCTCTCTCTTTTATTCTCTGATTAGTATTCACAGAAGAATTAGCATCACTCCGCGCGCGGAGAATGAGACGACGACGCCTGCTGCTTCCGCGGCGCCGAAATTGGTCCCGTCCAACGCCGCTTCCATCAAGGTACACGAACGTATTCGATTGGAAAAGTTTTGTTTTTTCTGTTTTTCTCGATCAAAATCGTTCTTTTTTTTTGTGCCTCTCTCTCTCGGGGGAGATCGTGTCTCTCTCTCTTTCCTCCTCTCGCGATATACAACAGTCGGACGAGAAAAGTCCGACGAACGTCGTGATTTTTTGTGTAGGCAGCATAAGCGCTTTTTCGTGCGTACGCTTTTGTGCTTTTCGGCAAAAAGAGAAGGAAAATATTATTCTGAAAAACTTTTGCTCACTGTTTCTCTCGCTGCTCTTATTAAAAAAATATAGGTCATCGGAGTCGGCGGCGGCGGCTCGAACGCGGTGAACAGAATGGTGGAAACGGATATCCAAGGCGTGGAGTTTTGGGTGGTGAACACGGACGCGCAAGCGTTGACGTCGTCCACGGTTCCGAAATCGAACACGATTCAAATTGGCGAGACGTTGACGAGAGGTCTCGGCGCCGGGTCGAACCCGGAGATTGGACAGAAAGCGGCGGAAGAGTCGAGGAAGTCGATCGAGGACGCGTTGCAAGGTTCGGATATGGTATTCGTGACGGCCGGGATGGGTGGTGGTACCGGGTCTGGAGCGGCGCCGGTGGTTGCGAATGTCGCGAAGACGGCGGGGATTTTGACGGTTGGGATTGTGACCATGCCGTTTAAGTTTGAAGGGAGACAGAGGTATAATCAAGCGATGGAGGCGGTGGAGAGGTTGAGACAGAACGTGGATACGTTGATTGTGATTCCAAACGACCGATTGTTGTCCACGGTGGACGGCGCGTTACCGTTGCAAGATGCGTTTTTGTTGGCGGATGATATTTTGAGACAAGGAGTGAGAGGTATTTGTGATATCATCGTGTTACCGGGTTTGATCAACGTCGATTTTGCGGATGTGAGAGCGGTGATGGCGGATGCCGGGTCGTCTTTGATGGGTATTGGTCGAGCGACTGGTAAGAACAGAGCGAGAGATGCGGCAGCGGCTGCGATTTCGTCACCGTTGTTGGATTTGGGCATCGATCGAGCGACTGGCATTGTGTGGAACATTTCCGGCGGGAAGGATTTGACGTTGCACGAAGTCAACGAGGCGGCGGAGGTGATTTACGATTTAGTCGACGACTCCGCGCTGATTATCTTTGGGGCGGTGGTGAACCCGACCATGCAATTAGCGGACGGGGAGGTTGCTATCACGTTGATTGCGACGGGATTTTCGCCGTTTTCGCAATCGAACGCGGGCGAACAAAGAGTCCCGAGAGCCGCCGCGCCGCCGCCACCACAAATGCCGCCGCCGCAACAAAGACAACAACAACAACAACAACGAAGAGAAGAACCGCGACAAGAACAAGAGCCCTCTGGATGGGGGAATCAGCAAGCGCCGCCGCAACAGCAGCCGGAAGGTGGGCGATCGGCCATCCCAAGCTTTTTGCGAAAGAGAATGGGTCGTTAAGTTTTCAAAAAGAAAAAGATAAAAACAGATAAATATTGAGAAGCTATACAAAGAAAGAGTGAACAGAGATGCAGAGGTACGTGGAGTAGTGCGAATCGCGCGTGTGCCCGTGTGTGTGTGTGTGTGCGTGTATGTAAAAGAAGAAAGCATTTTTAATGAAAATACCTTAATCTAACAAATTTGATGATAATCAATGAAAGAAATTCACAAGAGGACCTTTACGCCTTCGCCTTCGATGACTCTTTTCGCGCGTCTGATGACCTCATCAGATGGCGGTTTCATCTGCTCCAACTTATAAGCTATATTCATCTCTTTGTACTTGAACGCGCCAAAGTTATGGTACGGTAAGATCTCGACTCCTTTGACGCACCTTTTGTGCATCTTTGCGAGAGCAGCCACGCCGAGTAACTCTTCTTCGCCGTCGGTAACGATATCTTGAAATTTTTCGTCATCAGAAGACATCAAGACAAATCTCAACCAAGTGGGCACTTTATATTCTTCCAGTTTCGCCAAAAACGCGAGCATGACGCCGAAGTTTTCTGGACGTCCTGTTATCTTTCCGTATCGAACGGGGTGAGAACTTTTACAACACAAGAGCACCATGTCGATGTGCGGCAAGACAAAGTCCCAAATCATATCGTTTCCGGCGGCGGCCGTATCGATGATGGAAGTCAAACCTCTCGCGCGCGCTTCTCGCGCCAACGCTACTACAAAACGATACTGTAACATGCATTCCCCTCCTGACATGGTGATTCCGCCTCCTGATTTTCGATAGTACGTCATTTTCGTTTCCAAAGCAGAGAAAACTTCTTCTGTTGCCATCTTCTTTCCAACGTTTTCCTCCAACGAATCTGGGTTGCAACAAAACGCGCATCTCTTTTGACACCCTTGGAAAAAAATCATCGCTCTCAGCCCTGGTCCGTCCACGCTCGTCATGCTGTCGATGGAATGAATCCAACCCCAATTCTTCGGAGAGAAGTCTACGCTCGTTTCCGTCTCGTCCCACTCGTTCTTTAACGTCACATCTTCGATGTCTGGGAGATGGCAAGAAAAGTGTTCACCGTGCGAACAAGGAACGTTGCCTCTGGAATGTTTCGCGCCGCCTTTCAACGCCAGCAGTTGTTGAGTTTGCGTCGTCGGTGGCGACAACAACAGACTATCCTCTTCGTCTTTGTCTTCTTCTTCTTTCATCATCAAAGTTGTGCTTTCCATTATTATTTGTTTATATCTCAGTAGTATCCTTCGTGTATTTTTGAGAAGCATTTCAAGATACAAAATATTCCTCACTAAAAACTTTAAAAGCGCGCGCGGAATGGGGTTCGACGATCCGACGAAAAAGCTCCCTCGAGAGATCCCAACTTCGCCTGATGCTGTACCCGTCGGAGACGGAGTCGCGAATTGGATCGCGAAAAACTACGACCCGTTCGACGGCACTTTCGTGCCTTCCTCGGCGACAGAGAAAACGAGAACTTTGTTAGAAGAAGTGGAGAGGAAACAAAACAAAGAAATCGCGTCTGGAGGCGTTCTGTGTTGCGATTCGAAAACGCCTTCGACGATTTTAGCACACGGGGTTGGGTACATCGCGGACGATTGTTTGCTCGATTCCGTCATCGTCGGCCTGCAAACGACGAAAATGCTGGAAAGGACGATGAAGATGAAAGGAGGCATTCGAATTGTCGAGAAAGCGTTGACAGAGCAAGGCGAACGCATGGATCCGTTCACGAAGAAGGTGTTTGAGCAAAACGTGCGTACGCACAACGAGTGCGTGTTTGATTTGTACACGCCTGAGATGAGGTTGGTACGATCGAGTCACGCGCTGACGGGTTTGCCGGATAGCTACGGACGCGGTCGCCTCATCGGAGACTATCGAAGAGTCGCGTTGTACGGGGTAGACCGGTTGATCGAGGAGAAGCAGAGAGACGCGGCGAGGTTGGATATCTCGAACGCGAACGAGGCGAACATGGAGAAGAAGGATAAAATTTCGATGCAAATCAGAGCTTTGCATTCGTTGGACGGGTTGGCGAAACTATACGGGAAAAATATCTCGAAACCGGCGACGACGGCTAAAGAAGCGGCGCAGTCGATCTATTTCGCGTACTTGGCGGTGGTTAAATCGAACGATGGAGCGGCGATATCTTTCGGAAGAGTCGATGCGTTTTTAGATATTTACTTTGAGCGCGATTTACGCACCGGGGTGCTCGCGAGCGAAGACGAAGCGCAAGAAATCATCGATAACTTGGTGCTCAAGCTGAGATTGGTTAGACACCTGCGCCCAAAGGCGTACGATGAGATTTTTGCGGGCGACCCGATTTGGGCGACAAACGCCATCGCCGGCGTTTTAGTCGACGCTAGCGGCTCGAAGAAGCACATGGTGACCAAAACTTCCTATCGTTTCTTGCAAACGCTTGTAAATTTAGGCGCCGCGCCGGAACCGAACATGACGGTTCTATTTGACGAGTGTTTACCCGAGCCGTTTAAGAAGTTTGCGACGGATATCTCGATCGCGAGTAGTAGCGTTCAATACATCAACGACAAACTCCTTCGCGAAAACTGGAGTTGCGATACGACCGTTTCGTGCTGCGTCAGTGGTATGCGACTCGGTAAAGACGCCCAATTTTTCGGCGCTCGATGCAACTTACCCAAGATTCTCTTGTACGCTCTCAATGACGGTAAAGATGAAATCTCTGGTAAACAAATCGCGCCCGTAGAACTCGCGCAGCTGTTTGACTCGCTCGCCGAGAAAGCCCAAACGGACGAAAATTTTATCCATCTCGATTACGAGGACGTGAAGAAACGTTTCGAGACATACATGGATTGGATCGCCGAGTTATACGTGTCAACCATGAACGTCATTCATTTTTCGCACGAAAAATACGCGTACGAAAGCTTGTTGTACGCTCTGATGGATTCTGAACCTGAATACAACATGGCTTTCGGCATCGCGGGCTTATCCGTGTTGGTTGATTCACTTTCGGCGATAAAATACGCAAAAGTTCGTCCGATATTCTCCGATGAAAAGGAAACGAAAGGGATAATTACATCGTTTGATATCAAAGGCGATTTTCCAAAGTACGGCAACGACTCGGACGATGCGGATGAACTCGCGAAGTGGGTTGTGCAAACATTCATCGAAAAGCTTCGCAAGACGCCCGCGTTCAAAAACGCCAAGCATACGCTGTCGATTCTCACCATCACGTCGAACGTCATGTACGGATCGAACACCGGGGCAACGCCAGATGGTCGAAGATTGGGTGAAGCATTTGCTCCGGGCGCAAATCCTATGCACGGTCGCGACAATACCGGTGCGTTAAACTCGCTTAATTCAGTCGCGAAAGTGCCGTACGGCGCGTGTTTGGACGGTATCTCGAATACTTTTTCAATAACCAAAGGTAGTTTGGGCAAAGACGACGCGAGTCGCACCGGAAATCTGGGTTCGCTTTTGGCCGGATACTTCGAGAAAGGAGCAATGCACTTGAACGTGAACGTTTTGTCGCGCGAAACGTTGAAGGATGCGCAGATTCATCCGGAAAAGTATCCAAATTTAACGATTCGAGTGTCCGGGTATGCGGTGAAGTTCATCAAACTCTCAAAAGCACACCAGGACGAGGTAATCAGTCGCACGTTCCATGAATTCATGTGAGCGCAGAAGAAGAGTATAAAGAGAGAGAGAGAGAGAGAGAGACAATACAAGGAAATAAATGTTCTTTGAATAAATACTTTTGTTAATACAAATTTGTTTCGTTGCTAAACTTTAAAGGTTATCTATTAGTATTCTCGTCGTTGTTCCAACGAAACTCACCGTTTCGCTTGGAATTTATACTTATATTTGGCGTCCGTCGCCGATTCCGACACCACTTGTTGACCGCTAATTATACTCTCCGTCATAGACTTTGATCCCGTTCCATAGCTATTGAATTTCGGTACAGCCACCGAAAAGAGGGCATCCTTCTCGCTATCGAGAATAGAATCAATTCCCGTGTTGCCGTTTTGTAACCGGACAATCACGATCAAAGAGGACCCCCACAATAACAAAAAGGCGCACGCCGCGATGAGCCACCCACCCCAAACTATGCTCATAGACTCCAACGCATCGTCCACGGAGTCTTCTAACTTTTCCAAAGCATCTGCAACCATCTTACACGTCGCTAACGCCATGATGTCCGACTCTTGATCCTTCAAAGTGATTATCACTTCCGAGTTCTTCACCATAGCGTCGAATAGGTTGGCCGGAATTTGCGCCGGTTCTTCCTTACCGCACTGCTCAACCAACGCAACTTGCGTTGAGTCGTATTGGCATCGAGAATACATAGTGCCAACTTCGTTAATCTTCACCTTATGGTTCCTTCCTGCAGTTTCGTTAAAATAACCTCTTTGCGTCTTGATGTACGTCTTCGTGTCAGACGGGATCAACGCGCGGCGATAAGCGTCGCAAAATGCGGTGTAATAATCATCCCCGGGTCTATCAAACGCGCAATACTTGGAAGCGGCTTCTGCGTCGCCATCGTATTCTTGATCGATGAGCGGTAAGGTTTTCCTCGGATCGTACATTTGAATGAAATCGTTGTACAGATATACGCCAGCGGCGATGGACATGCGCGCGGTGTTCATGAGTTGAACTACGTCTTTACCATCCATGCAAGGCAACGCGTTTTCTAAATCCGAATCGAAGGTGTAACCAAATTTTTGCGAGGCGGAGTAGTCTGCCGAAGCGTACTGAAAGTCTGCCAAGAACGTCGTCGTACCGGTGAGTACACCCCAGAACAACCACGAACCGACGAGCGAAAGCGTGAGAAATCCAGTCAAGTACGTAAACCATCGCCATTTGCCGACGAGAGAGGTAAGCGCGAGAATAATGCCACTCAAGCCCATCACCGCGGCTAAAATCAAAGCGACATCTGCGGTGACTAATCCAACTTCCGTGTACTCTTCCATCTTCCCGTCGATTTCGGAAATGTTCGCGATGGTGTCTGCCAAAGCCAAGGCTTCGGTTTCCGCCTCGTAGGTGAACATTTTCGCGTCGTCCAAAGCTTGGATAATTCGCACGCTTTGCGCGTTCATTTCCGCGGTGGAGTTGGAAATACTGTCCGCGATAACTTGAATATCCTGTTGCAACGCCATACCTTTGTTCCAAACGAGAAAGCAACCGAGACAGGCAATCAAGGCAAATAAAATCAACTGCGCGCGCGCAAAGAACAAACCAGTTCCGGAGAACGGCGTCCAGTTACACGCGTTTCGGCCAAAGCAAGATTCAAACCAGTGTCGTCGATGCCAGAAGACGAAAGAGAAGAACAAAACAAAAACGGCAACGGCAACGCCGGGAAGCGATTGTCCAACTAACATCATCGTGTAGTTGTCGTTTACACCAAACTCCAAGTCGTCGAAACCTTGCAAAGTGCGAGGATCGTATCTCGGGATACCGAAGAAACCATCGGATTCTTCCAAGTGGCTGACAATGGGTACGCACGAGGACAAATCGCTCGTGTCGTCGCAGCTGTAATGTTTGACGAACGCTTTTGTCCCGTTGTTGATAATGTCTTTCGTGTTCGCTTTCTTCGAGATGATGTCGAACCAACCGCGAATGTCTTGGTTGAAATTCGGGGCGTCGCAAAAGATGCGTTCCATGGTCGTTACCGCGCCAACTTTCCACTTGGAGATGTCTTGATTGAACACTCTGCTGTTTTCAAATTGGTGTGCCATGACTTTATTGTTCGAGACATCCCATTTGTCCAACGGCGAGTTGAAACTCGTGGCGTTGTAAAACATGTACTCGGTGGAAACGACGCCGCGCATGTCCCAAGAGTTGATGTTTTGGTTGAACATAAACGTGTCTCTGAACATGTAGTTCATGTATTTGACGTTTCTAGTGTCCAAAAAGTCCATAGGTTGATCGAAATCCCATGCGCCGTCAAACATTCTGTCCATATCCTTCACGTTCGTGGTGATCCAGTACGTCAACGGCGAGTTGAAGCTCTTCGCGCCTTTGAACATACCTTGCATGGAAGTCACCGCGGTTGTGTTCCAGTTGGACAAGTCGCCGTTGAACTGTTCGCGGTTGACGAAAGCGTTGCGCATGTCGGTGATTTTGGAAACATCCCACTGATCGATGGTCCCTTCTCCCGTGCGCTGCGAAAATTTGAAGCACTTGCCGTTCACCGGCGCCTCTTGCAAACACACTTGGATCTTTTGATAGAACTCGGCAACCGTTTTGATCGTTTTCACGTTCTTCTTCACGCCTTTGTACACTGGAAACGGTCTAGGTCCGGCCAATTCGCTCTCGTCTTCGTCCCCATCGGTCGTCGCCGTGAAGCCGCTCGAGTACTCCTCGAGCTGCATGCCGTTTTCATCCGTGTTCAAGTTCCCTCGACGCATTTTGTCCGTGAAGTTGGAGTAATCGTGCAACTTTGTCCACTTTGGCACGTACTTTTGCTTCTCGTATTCTGCAACGGTTGGTTTGAAACTCTTCGCTTCTTGTTGCATCTCCTTGAAAAGCTTCTCCTCTTCGTACGTCATCCCTGTTTTTGGGTTGACCTTCATCACCTTCGGATCAGCTTTTGCCACGCCTCCGTTTGCGTCGATCAAACTCACCTCATTCGGTCTCGGTCGTCCGTCACGCACCCACTTTTTGTACTCATCCGTCCCTGGCGTCGGCTCGATCCAGGTCGCGTCCATCGTCGTCGATTTACCTTCGTTCGCGATGACGTCGTACGCCTCCGGATTCTTCATCTTCTCACCCATCATCTCTTGGTACGCTTTCAACTGATCGTCCCAATCCGCGGTACCACTCGTGGCTATCTTGTGCATGTACTGTAACCTCTGCGCTTCAAACTTCTTGTACAACTCGTCGTCTTTCAAATCGCCAGATTTCTCCGCCGCCTCTTTGTTCATCTTCTTTGAAACCTCCGCGATGGCGACGTTCTGCGCATCTTTCGGATCAATCCCGACCGATTTCAGCAGCTCAATCTCCTCTTTGCTCATCTTTTGATTCCGAATCTTCGCTTTCGCTTTTTCAATCTTCATCCGCACTCGCTTCTCCTCCCTTAACTTTTCCTTCTCGATTTCCTTCTTCTGGTCCTCTTGCAAGTGGTACTTCCCCGGGTGCAGCGTCCGGTCCTTCAATTGCTCCGTCGTCAGCTCTCGGTCCGGATGCATCGCTTGGTAGTGCATGACTAACTGCTCGGTTTCGGGATAGTCCTCAACCTGTGTTTGTTTTGATGTTTTAAAAGTCGGCGGAAACGGTCAGTATTTTCGTAACATTTCGATCTCTTGGGAGAAAGCAAGCGAGCGCCCCATCATCATCATCATCATCATCATCATCAGTAAACGCGCGAAAGATCATCGAACGAGCGACGTAAACGACAAACGATGGATAAAAAACGAAGAAAGATGATCCCGTGCGCGCGAACAGAGAGAGACACTCGCAAATCGTTCTGAAAAAAGACGACCGAAAGAGGAGGAGAGAAAAAACGCCAACACGGAGGTCACAAAAGCCCCCCGCGGTCCCAATTTTATATCTCTCCGACGATGATGTGAAACGTACGTTATGCGCGGGATGTTCCGCCAACACGTCCATTTTGTGTTCAATCGCGGCTAAATACGCGTCCATATCCGTGATGTGTCCAACTTGCTTGGCCGCGTCGCGGACTTCGTCCGTGTTCAGCGCTGGGTCCAGGAGATGCTCTTTCGTCGTCGTCGTTTCCTCCATCTCGACCGCAGTTGGCGACGCTTCCCCGGCACTCTTCGTCTTTGAGTGTTGGTGTTTAATCGCGTCCGCGGAGAACACACCCAGACTCAAAAACAACGCGGCGACTATCGTCGTCATCGCGAGTGTCGTCCTTTTCGAGATCACGGAAGACTGCCGCCGCCTACACGACGACCTCATCTCTTCTCTTCGAAACGCTTTGTTTACTACGTAGAGAGAGCGGTTCTTTGTGTGGGCGGGTGTCTCTCTTTTCCCGCGGGACTAAAAAAATCAAAATGCAACCCTAAACAATTCGGTTCAAAAAATGAAAAACGGAATTTTTATGTTTCTTGCACAAAAAAGATCTCACATGTGATTTAAACTAATATACTTTACTACTCGTATTTTTAAACGCGCAAGAATAGTACACCAATGAGACGAAAGAATCCACATCCGAAAAGAGCGGTGAACGCGAGGACGGTTTTTAAGGTGGTGAAGGGTAGGAGAGAGGAAGAAGAAGTGGAAGAAGACGAACCGGTGTTGTGTTTGAGGATTCCTGACGAGGAGGATGATCTCGAGGCGAATCATCATCAGATACAAAAAGAAGAAGAGGGAGAAGAAGAAGAAGAAGAAGAAGAAGAAGAAATAACTGTTAGGAAAGGAGCGAAGAGAAAGAGAGGGCACGAGTGCGATTTTTGCGAGAAGGTGTTTGTAACACCATCTGCATTGACTATACACAAGCGTATTCACACGAACGAGAAACCGTATGAATGTGATGTGTGCGAGAAGCGTTGTACTACGGCTGGTAATTTGAAAGTTCACATGCGTATTCACACGAACGAGAAACCGTACGAATGCGATGTGTGCGAGAAGTGCTTTCGTGAATCTGGTACTTTAAAAATCCACATGCGTATTCATACGAACGAGAAACCGTACGAGTGTGATGTGTGCAAGAAGAGGTATCGTTCCGCTCAAAGTTTAAGGTACCACACGCGTACTCAACATTAGCTCATTTGTAGTTCTAAGTATACACATACACATCATAGTACTACTGTTCAAAAGTCGTCTCGAGTTCTGGTTTCGGCATCAACTTCGCGTGTTAAAAAGTCACGCCTCTTCTGACTTTTCCGGGGCCGTTGTTGTTGTTTATATCCGCACCCGCGCACGCCGCTTCCAACATGTCCATCGCTTCTCGGCCTAAACTCGGCCTGAACTCTCTTTTCTTCACTCGCACTTCCTCTAAAAACACGTCTATGCTTTGCGAAAATCCTTTTTTAGCGCGACAGGCGTTGAGGCAGGATAACACGCGCACGGCGAATGCTCGACTGTACGGCGGCTGCGCGAACTCGAGAAACTCAGAGAGGAAGCGTTTCACGTGAGATTGATCGATGCGGTTCGGCGTCCAGACTTCGACGCACTCGTCGAGCGCGTCGGTGATAAATTCCTCGTAGTTTTCCAAAGAGCTTATTTTCTCGTCTTCAAATAACGATAAGATGACGTCGATAGCGGCTTTAGGGATGTCGTCGCCGCAGCCGCGTCCGGCTACTTCAATCGCCGTCGAGACACACTCTAAAGCGCGCAAACGCAACGTCGGTTGTGATTGGACGCACGTCTCGAGCAAAGCAAACGCAACTTTGTGTGACTTTTCTGGGTCGCGTCGAATGGCAGATTCGATCCATGTGAGGACGGCAGCTGTGGCAGGGAGCGACGATGAAAGTGTTTTGAGTTCAGCGCACTTTTCGAGAAACTCGCTCGGCGACAACTTTTCGTTCACCCCGGATCCATTTTTCCTGTCGTCGTTGGTCAAAGTGGTAGAATTATCGAACGTTTTCGACGCTTGATTGCATATTTGTAGAGCCGAAAGTAAATCCTTGCGCGAGGCGTTGACGTCTTCTTGCACGTAGCAATCGTTCGCCGTCGCGAGCGCTAAAATCTCCACGCACAAAGCTTTGGGAGAATTCTCCGATTCGCCCGACGTCAACGCAGTCACGAGTTGATGGAGGTTAGCGTCGTACTGAAATGCTTCCTCAAAAAGTGCGCGCAACGCATCTGGACGACGCAACGGTGCCGCCGACGGTTTCTGACGTCCTCCGTTGTCGTTCTCTTTGTCATTTTCTCCTGCTTTGTATTTTCCTAAAATCTTCTTCAAGTCCCACGTGGCGAGCGCGCGTTTGCCGTGCCCGCCACCCGCCGAAGCCGCCACCGCGGCAGCTAAGACCGCTGAACCACCGCCTGCACCGACGTTGAAACCGCCACTATCACTACTCCCAACACCACTGCGCAACCTTTTGCGACTCGCGAACGAGGACGAACCTAACGCGAGACCACCGATCGGTTTCCCGGCTGCTTGTAACAAATCCGAAATCGCCGAAGCGACGTCCGCATCCTCACTCGTCACACTCAACGCCGTAGCTATCCTCCTCACCGCCGCTGCACCGTGTTTCTCCGCTGCAGCTATTTCTAAATCTTGAGAGAACCGTTTCGCGACGTCTTGGATGACTGAGTTGAACGAAGATTTGGAGGAAGAAAATTCATCGCCGTTGATGATATCCGAAAGCAAAATCTGCGCAAACATGTACGCTCCGACCGTTCTCGTGCACATATCCGTGATCGCGATCGTGTCTTTTCTAATCTTTTCCTCTAACTCGCCCGGCGCGGTATTATTATTAACACTACTCTTCGACGAAGCCGCCGCCAACACGTTCTCGCACAAGCTCGTAAAATGGTCCGCCATCAACTCGTGAAAGACCCCAAAATACGCGCTCGCCGCCGACCCTAACGCTCGCACTTCTCTTCTCAACCCCGCTCTCCACGCGTGTTGAATCGCTAAATCGATCAACAAACAATTCTGGTGCCTATCTGCCAATTTAAACAACAACGCTCTCCCTCTTTCCGATCGAAAAATCTTCTCCAACCACGCCGGCGGTTTCCCTTTAAACTTATCAAACACCGCGTCCGCTTTCGACGCGTCAAAAGTGCGTTCGATCAACCGCTCTAACAAACCAATTTCGTCCATGGTTCCGTCTGCTAAACCTACTTCGTTATTGAACATCATCGCGTGGTGGTGGTGGTGGTGCGCCGCCGCGGTCGTCCCGGCGCCGACTACTTTTAAATCCGCCGCGGTCTTCGTCCCGTCTCGCATCACCGCACCTTTCTCACCATCCGCGCTCAATAGTAACGAGGGATTATTATTCACTCCTCCCGTCGGCGTCTGTTCGTTCGTTCCTTTCGCTCCCCGGACGCCTCCCCCGTCCTGCCCTTCGTTTCGCTTCTCATTCAGTCCCATTTTCCCTTCGTTCTCCTCCTCCTTCTCGCCGCCTGCGTTGCCAAACTTTGCAAAGCTGACTTTCGGTCCCGGGCTCGTCGTCGCGCTCACTCTCGGTGGTCTCGTAATTTTCAGCCAATCGCACACTAAACTCGTCATTTGCGCGTACCCTCGGTAATTGCCTCCGAGCAATTCCACCGCCCTGTTCGGTTCCCCGCCGGACAACGTTGGGTGCACGTACTCTCTCAAGGTTTCAATAACCGACGCGTCCATGACGAAATCTTTCTGCGAAAGAATCTGCTCCAGATAAAGTCGTCGCTTCTCTTTGTTGATGTTCTCATCGTTATCCTCTTCTTTCTCGTTGTCTCCTTCTTCGAAAGTCATGTTTAATGTCTTTTCCAGGGGGGCAACGGCGATGTGAAACTCTGAGGAGTTTTGGATGCATTCGCCACTTCTCTCACACTGAATGGGCGCGAGACGGCGAAAGTTGAACCGCGAACTTCTCGGGATCGACAGAGCAGACGAACGGGACGACGAGGAGTCGTTTTTGGGAAGTCAAGGTTCGCGTTTGCTTCGTTTTCTTCTTCTTATGAGTAGTAGTAGTCTTTCTTTGCATGCATCATCCCATTCTGTAACCGCTTTTGTTTACTCACACAAATGGATTCTCTTTTCTCTCTCTGTTCGAACGGGAACTTCAAAATCAAAAACAGACGACCACAAACGACGGAAACGACAGCGAGAAAAGTACATCGAAACTCGAAAAGCGACGAGCGAAGCGTTCGTGGCGATTTGCGCAGTCGCGGCGGTGATTTTTGGACTCGTTTTGTGGGCGCACACACACCATCTGTAGGAAAAAATGGCTGCTGCGCAGCGAAGAAGCGCGGCGGCGAAGCGCATCGAAGAGCTCGCTTCGGAACCGACGACGGCGAAGGCTTTAGCGAAACTGATTTATTACAGCGCGGCGATGATTGTGACGCCGTTGGTGACGTATAACCTGTCCATGACGAGGTTTGTTCCGTATTTGTACGAGAAGTACGGCACGGAGTTTCTCGAGAACCCGACGACGTGTAGCGGGTTGTTCGCTATATTGAGCGTGCAAGTTGTGTTGGTGATGTACGTGATTTCCGCGTTGAAAGAAGATGGTTCGTCACCGGCGATGAAAAGAGAGTAGTATAGATTCTGTTGTGCGTTTAAAAAGTACAATATTTTGTGTGATATTCATATTTATAACAAAGAGCGCTTCCAAATCACCAGATTTATATGGTTCTTCGCGCTTCGCGCCTTCTCAAAAATGTATCAATGAAAAACTATTCAGTTGTGTCCGTAGTCAACTCTTGCGCTCGGTTTCTCGTCGCCATGACGTCTGAGAAGCACGAGTTCCAAATGAGCGTGGTTTGTAACCACGCCACTGGGAGCAAACTCAAGAAGAACAAAAAGCCGAAAATGCACCCGCCCAAAAACTTGTCCATTTCTTTGTACCAGAAATCGCCGTAGTCTCTGCACACTTGCAACGAGTTACGATACCCGTACGCCACGCGAGGTTTCCATCCAGACTGTTGAATAGGGTTACCCTCCGCGTCGAGGCCCGTTTTCAACAAAAAGTCTAGCGAGTTCTCAATTTGGTAGTTACCGATCAAAATGAAGGACTCGATGATGACCGAGTTGACGCAAATCGCTGCGACCGTGGCGTAAAAGAGTTGGCGGAATACCCACAAGTTTGGCACGTGTTCGTATAACAGTGCGCCGTACAAACCGATCCACAAGATGACAAACGCGAATCGAACGCCGCCGCGAATGACTGATATTTTCCAAAGTTCGTCCGGTTGCATCTTACGATGTTCTCGGTCCATCAATCGCGTGGAGAACAAGAATTTTTGGAGCATCATCAAGACGCCCATGATAGCAGACGCCATGGCGATGGTGATGCAGTTCAAGGAAAACTGTTCATCTTGCGTGAAGCCTTCAATGAGCTCGGTACCGTGGTAGGCACCAATGAGAACAAAGATCAAGACAAAACGGCCGAGTGCAGAGAAGCACACGACGCCGAACTTGTACCAAACAGAAAGCATTTCGCGGTAGTTCTCCAACATGCCCGCGTGCCATTTGTTCCACGAACCACTCGACACTTTTGGTTGATCAAACGTACCGTCTAACCATTTTCTCCAATCTAACCACGAACGTTGCATCCAGTAGAGATTCAAACTTTGCGGAGAGAACCACCACGGGGCAATGATGAGACAAATAGCAAACGGCCACACCGACCAGGCGTACAAAATTGAACTCTTCACCGACGTGTTCGCGTGGAACAAGAGGAGATAAAAGAGAACCTCGAAACCGAGGTACAAGTGCGATTTGGCGTACAAACCGTACAAGACAACCATGGAGGCGTTCGATAAAACGTAACCCCGTTCGGTACCGATATACATAGCCTGACCAAAGATCAACGATCTCATGTAGTTGTACCCTTTCGTAGCCATGGTGAAAACGTTGAACGCCCACGATCCGGCGAGCTGCGTTTCTAGAGTGTACTCCACGCCGGCGCGGAAGCCTCGATCCATGATCATTTTCATCAGTAACGGAAGAAGCGTGAGCAAACCAATCTGTAACGCGTAGATTGAGTTGTAATAACCGCCCTCTTCCTTTGAAAGAGATAAGGTAGTTTGCGTCTCTGTCATTTTAAAGTAACGATAGACACGGTACAATTCCAAATCCGCAATGGCTAAACTCGCGTGCGTCAAGGCAAAGAAGTAAACTGCCCACGCAGTTTGCATGACTGAGACGTAGAAACCAGGTCCGGAGAAGTACAATGAAAAAATTCTGAAGAAATCTAGCCCGCGATGAAGTCTGAACAAATCTCTCGACATGGAAATTGTACCGGCGGAACCGGAAATCTTTTGTTCGAAACCGTTAACAGAGGTAAAACCCATATCTCGTCCTTTGCCGCACTCGATGAATTCCTCAAACAATACCTTACCGCCTCGGGCGATGGCATTAACACCGCCGAAGAAATCCTCGGCGACGTGAATCATCTTTGAAGCTTTCGAGACGCCTCCGTTGGTGCACGCGAATGCTTTGTCCCAAACGTCAGGGTGACCGTAGTGAAAGCGTACCATCAACGGCCACGTCATGAACCGCTGAAAGGTTTGGAAAATGAACTCAGAAATTGCGGCGAATTGCGCCACGGCACCATGCGTTTCTGAGAAGATTACCTCAGGAAACCCGACCAAGACGACGTCGTCGCGAAAAACATCCATCAAGTTACGAATCTTGAAAGATTCACCCATGTAGTTATCTTGGTTCATATCCAAAGTTTGCAAGTAGGAACCTCGCGTGAAGATAATCGCATGGTTCTGGTTCTCCGGTTTACCTTCTCCGATAATCGGGTCACCGGGCAGTCTGACTTTATACGTGAGTTGCAAGTTACCCTGGTTTTCTTCGTCTATACCCACTAAGCACGAAGCAAAGCCGTTGAAGTTTTTCTCATCTTCTTGAGCGTTTTGGCGCGGCATGTCTACGAAGCACACCTTCAAGTCGCGATGGGATTTGATCAATCGTTCAATCTCCGTCGCTTTCGCCCGATCCATCGTTCCGGGTGCAGCCTGACGCATGCGCCCGAACACCTGACACGTAACGACGTATTCGAACTTATGTGAAACTAACCGTTCGATGGATTCTTCTGGTATCCCTTCTGCGCGCGCTTGCAAACGCAAAGCATCCCCGTACAAGCACACACCTCGAATGCACCTTCCCAACGTCTGCGAACGATCAGATGCCCACCTTTGTGCCTCGTCCCAGTGCTCGTCAAGAATAGTCTCGTCGTCTTTGTGCAAAGCTTTCACGCGTTCTTTAAAGTTTTCGTAATCGTCCGGAAACGTTGCGACGATGAGCGAAAAGAGCGTCTTTTCATCCTCCAAGTGCGCAGTGAGTTCATGGCGTTGAAACGCAACATCCTCCGCATAATAAGGCGTGAACGCCGAGAAGCCACGCATCGTTCGAATATCAGATGGTGTTCTTAAAGCTGTGAAACGTAAAGAGTTTGCAAAAAACATAAGTTGTCTTTGCCCTTCAGCCGATCTTGGCTGACCACCTGGGTTACTGGAATTCATCGAACGCAAGAGAGCGTCGATGATATCGTGCATCTCCGGCGACGCTGCCGAAGCTGCAACAACCTGTACGTGGTTCTTGTCTCTCAACAAATCGGATTGGATCATATCGAGTAACTTTGAATACAATTGCGAAACTTTGTATTTGTATTGATTGGCGTGAGCCGACCATTTCCCAGAGTCGCGCTCCATGGCAAATGCGCAAATCTTCCTGACCGCGAGCAAGACATCATGTAAAGCCTCCGCGACACGCTCACCTCGCGTGTCTGAATTCTCTGGAAGCGTGATGTTTTTATACCTTTTCGCTTCCTTTCGCTTTGTCTTTCGAGCCTTTTTGCTTGAACCTGCGAGCTCAGCTTCGCGCTCTTCGTCATTTTGTTTCATCTCTTCATACGCCGCTTTTTCAGCTTCGGTGAGTTCGATGTTCTCTTCAATCACAAAGCATGCAAACCTGCCGCCTTTTTCGCGCATCTTCTTCCTCGTTTTCTTGCTAAAGAATCCGGTGCATCCATACTTTAACTCAAGGTTCATCGCTTCGAGCATTTGCTCTTGTCTGGCGAGTTCTTTTTCACGAAGTTCGCGTTTTTGGCGGTTGTACCTTTTCCTCGCCAATGCCTTTTTGATGCGCTCAGCTTCTTCCAATTCGCCAGCCGCTGTGAGCCTTTCAATCTTGTCCTCATCGTCGTCATCGTTATCTGATTCCGAGTCAAAGTCACTATCAGGCGTTTCACCTTCGGCTTCGACATCAACACCGCACGCTTTCAACTCCTGGAGCAAACGAATGATAGCGTCTCGTAAAACCATGTAGCTCTCGATATCTCCAGTTTTGCGGTGGTGCATTTGCTCGTTTTCTACTTGCGCGATTTCTACGATGATCTTCATGAAGTCCTCCAAGTCTCTTGGAGCGACTAAACGCAAGGCATCGGTAAACAAGACCGCAAGCAAATCTTTCGTTTGTACCATAGTGCGATAAAATGCAGGATATGCCTTCATAGTGCCAGTTTGGAAAGACACGGTTGAAAAGACAGTGGAGGTCATCATCGCCGGCAGGATAACATACTCCGGGGCATGGAAAATCTGCGACATGTCACGGCCAGACAAAAAAGTAAAGCACAAGTCGTGATATTCAGCGTCACTGAGAAGGTCACGATCGCGCAAATTCTTCGCAATTGCATTCCACGCTCTTCCAAAGTGTTGCCACTTTATGTCAAGCGCATCGGCGCAGAAGTCCGCCGGGTTGGTTTCGTATGCATTTGGGTCCGTTTCGTCGATTTTCTCCGTGATTGTAAGCAAAGAATCTCTGCCAGCTCTTGAATCATCGTCCATCTCATCGATGTGCGCACTGTAACCACCACCAGATTTACCTGTTCGCTTATCGCTCAAACCTTTCGCCATACCTAGCATTTTATTGCTCGGGTTCTCCATGTCGTCTTCTGAATCCGACTCTGCCATCTTCTGGCTCCCTTCGCCAGAACGCACGACAAACTCTGGCTTCGGCCATTTTCTGTTCAAGCACTTGTCGCAGAAGAGATACGGGATAGTCGAGAAGCTTCGCAAGAAGAAGCTCCAGTTTTGCGCGTGCGAAATTTTACCCCACCACTGAAGCGCAATTGTAAAGGCAGTCGCGTACACGGTGTACCAAACAAAGGTATCACAAAAGTACGTTACCAACGCCGGTAAAACGCGCATTACTGTCATGAGGTACATCAAAACGGTACTCGCGTGCACATCGTAGTAACTCGACGGGATTTCACCTTCAATTTCTTCACCAATGTAGCCCAATGAGGCGAGAGGCGTGATGTTATCGCCCCCACCCAAGATGGCGGCAAGCTTGCCGATATTTCCCGAGAGATCAAAACTTCCCGAATCGGCACCAGATAATAAAGTACGACGACGCATAGTTTTATCTTCCTCGTAGTCGTCGTCGTAATCGAGCGGGTCTAACTGCTCAGCCAACAATTCTTCCTCTTTAGTGATATCTTGCAAGAAGTACTTTTCTCTCGCCTCAAAGTGCAAAGCATTTTTCAACGCGTCGCCGTCCAAGTTGATACACGAGGTGTACGTATCAGACTCCTTGTTCCAGCACAAATCTGGATGTTGCAATGCATTCACAGACTCGCGCAAGGGAGGAATAAGAAGATAGTGACCAAATGCCAACTTTGTGGCCAACACGAATATCCAGAAAATGGAGTAAATGCAGCGTTCGCGGAACGGTGTTGCGAACTGCGCACTGCCGCCCATGTAGGGCTCTCTCTTGATCACCGACGTCATGACGCCACACATGGCTAAGGCGTAAACAGCAGCCAGAGCTTGGAAGTATGGTGTTTTACTATCCGGGTGGAAAGACTTTTCCAACCCATAAAATAAAGGAATCATGATAAACGCGAGCGATCGCGTGATGATAACGAACCAATCTTCGAAGGATTCCTGTTTCAAGTTGCGAAAGGAGAGGGTGGCAAACTCGCAAATAAGCTTCAAAACTGCGTGCGTAACTGCGGCAGTGCACACATATCCCCAATCGAAACCATCAGCAAATGCGCACACGCACGAAATGTGGAAGCACACCGCATGAAATACGATGACCGTGTTAAAGTTGACGTAAAGACTGAACCATCCAGCAACTTCGCGATGCGTCTTGAAAAATGTCTTCGACAACCCCTCGCCGGCACCAAGCGGATGCTTCGCCTTGTTCATCATGTACGCTCTGAAATGTGCGTACATGCGTTGATCAAGTGGGTTGTCGCGCATTTCCATAGGTACACCAATAAATTCAGGTTGTCGGTTCTGCTTTTCCTCTTCTGGCATTTCAGCTTCGCGTTTCTCGACGTCCTCGTTCGCATGGCCGTCCACTGGAGGCATGACTTCCTTGAACCTATTGTACTCCCAAAAGAACTCGTTGACGTCATCGTACATGACCCGATCAACAATTGGCGCTTTCGCGCGTTCCTTCAACTCGCGGCGCATGAATAAGTACATCGGAGTGACAACGTTGTTGAGATAATCGCACTCCTTGTATGGCATTTCAGACCCCTTTACTGGTTGCGCCAAAATGAGTTCCGCGTTGGTCTCGGGATCTCTTTCTGAACGGTTTTCGAGCGTAACTGCGCATAATGCGCAATGAAAGAGATAACAGAGTACTTCAGACATGTGGCGTAAATTAGCGGATTCACCGTAAAGCAAAAACCAAATCGCCAAATGATGGGCTTTCGCGTTCGTTTCCACCTTCAAGAACTCTTCCCGATTGACGTTGTTGAAGAAGACTTCGTTACTTTTGCGCTGTGCCATGAAGAGCGCAAGAATCGGGGATTTCTTCTCTTCCGAACCACTGTTGTCGATTTCGAATGCCTGCACGTCCGCGTTTGTCTGTGCTTGATCAAGCATACCGGTGTAATCCACCCAGTGTTTGAAGTTTAAGAACATGTGGCCGTGTAAGTGGTTGATCGCTTCCGCCCACTGCGCCTCACTCAAACCGTCTTCGGAGATACCAGCTTCGTCGGAATACGTGGCAATGGTGTTTTCAACCCATCGCGACATGTTCTCAAGTGCATTGTGCATGTTCGATTTCACTTCAACTGGTGTTTCCGAGAAGTTCGAATCAGGGCACGTCTTTTGGAATCCAAAAAGAGTAGCTTGCTGTTCGAATAATGGCATCAAGCGTTTCTTGATATCTTCGCATCTCGGATTAATGGCCGACCCAGAACCTGGAACGGTCATATCGCGAGGCACATCTGGCAAGACCGTCGGTGCCGGACGTTTATATTTCATGGACTTCACGTGCAAGCCGATAACTTTTCTGAAGAAGAGTTTAAATCCAGAGAGTTTTTGACGCGCTCTCGAGGACACGTCCGATCGGTTGATGGACGCAATCATCTCTCGTCTGCGCATTTCAACCGTCAACACGGCCGCATACGCGCGGTTGAACAACGCTCTAGCGTGTATGAACGATATTGGAAACAAACCAATAACGAGCAAGACGATGTGCAAAATCGTACCATTGATGATATCGATTTCTCTTGCCATGAAGTCACCATAGGAGCGAAAGGACAACATGAGCCCTCGGAACGCTCTTGGAGGCTGATCCGAGATGAGACCAAAGACTGCTGAAGTGCAGCTGATGAACACGTAGCCAGATATTGCGAAGACAACGGCATTAAGGAAATCCCATTGATTCATTTGCGCCGAAAACAATCTTTGACAGAGGAAGTGATGCAAAACCACGCACACGATTTTGAAAAAGTAGCCGTAAATCAAGACAATGGATTGCTTCGTAACTTCAGATAACGTACCTTTGCCAGCAAATCGCTTCGCGAGAGACACTAATCTGTGTGGCCACAAGAACTGCGGCGATAAGGCAAAGTAATACACCGCCGCTAATAATCCAGCGGCAACACCAGAAGTCAAGATAATAATTGGACGCAGCGCAGTGGTAGACGAGGCATCTCCGACGTTCAGCGCTGCAGCCGCGGCCAAGGAAACAATTATAGGTCCAGGAACGAGTCTCAAAGACACGTGCCAAAACTTTACAGACATTGGAAGTTTTCTCCAGTTACGCATCGTATCTGCGCGCCAAGTCCACCACGTTGGTTTATTCCCCAAACCGCGTCTGGCATTGACTTTCTCCTTCGCCGTGCGCTCGTCGTCTCCTCGAGGGATAGAGTCCAACCAGCAGACCCACTCAGCCATACCAAACTTGATCATGCCACTCTTGAACGTTTGCGGATGGAATAACCAGGGTGCCATAGTTAAGTTCCAAATTGCAAACCAGACGTGCCAAGTGCTCGAGAAGAATTCGTGTAAAGGACCGAGCGAAGAGAGCGACATGATAGCCCCCGCCACCCATGCCATTTCTATAGCCGGTTTGATGTGACTTTCGGCGTACTTAGAGTACAAGCTGACGAAACCAGCGCGCATGGTCATGCCACGCTTAGTCTTCATGTAAGCCGCTTCACCGGTATTGATTGAGCTGTCCAATGAAAAACCTCTCATTTTAGCGATGAACATATTGAAAATAAAGCTTCCGGTAATCGTGTGGTGATACAGCTTGGAAAACATATTCACAAAGCCGCCGTCGAGCCAGCCTTCTAACATGACTGGCCAAGCCATAACAAAGGACGCTTGAATAAACCAGTGCGATGGATATATATTGTGCGTACCGACTTCCTCGTGGAAACCAATGTTATCGAACGCATCTCCAGATTTGAAGTACGTTTCGACGTGCACCATAACTATGATAAGTTTGGTCACTACGAACGCAAGAAGTGACGCGAATAATACAAATTCCGTGAACATTATGCCCGCGGAGGATTGAAAAAACGACAGACCTCTTAAGAAATCGAAGGACTTTGATAATCTGTGGAAATCACGCGAAATGAGCTGCATACCGTTACCGGTAGCAATCTTCGCGTGAAACTGGTTCGCGCCGTCAAAGGAAACTTCTCTGGCTTTACCAACCATCTTGAAACCTACGTATCGCACTTTCCCTCCTCTTAATATGACATTCATACCACCAAAGATATCTTCAGATAAGTGCAAAGATTTAGTAGCTTTCGAGACACCACCATTCGATCGGACCCACGCCAAATCCCAAACGTCCGGGTGACCGTAGTGGAACCTCACGCACAGCGGCTTCGCCATGTACCGCTGAACCATTGTACCGAACACTTGCTCAGACAAAGCGGAAAATTGCGCGACTGAACCGTTCTGTTCGGTGATCATTTGCTCGGGGAAACCAACGATGACAGTATCATCATCATCCTCGAAAGTACGGATAAGATTTCGCACTTTCAAACCTTCAGATAATTGCGCGTCTTGATTCATATCGATTGTTTGCATGTAATTCCCTCTGGCGTAAACAATCCCGAGATTCTGGTTCTCTGGCTTACCTTCACCGACGATCGGATTTCCAGGTAAGCGAATTCTATGCGTGAGCTTCATAATGCCGGCAGGATCTTCTTCGTAATCGATTCGAGATCGGCACAGGTAATAATAGCTCCCCGCGTCTTCCATACTCTTCGCCGCCAAATCGGGCTGCTCGTAGTGCGTGAGTACGGTGTGTGGATGTGCCTTGCACATCTCAACAATTTGTTTATCCTTGGCTTCCCAGCCTTTAACGCCGTACATTTGGCAAGATAACACGTGCTCGTACTTCAAGCGAACGAGCGCTTCAATCTCTTCTTCTTTTATGCCTTCCAGTCTCGCCAATATTCTCGACGCATCTGCGTAAGAGGAGAAGCCTTTCACCGTGCGTGAGAGCGTCTGCGTACGGTCTGACGCCCAACGCGAGATTGTCGCAAGAACTGCGACATCCTCTGCCGTTTCCGCGTTCGTCTCGCGTCTCCCTGCGAGTTCATCCAAGAACGCTTCGTAGTTTTGGTGTGGCAAACGTAAATTTGTTCGTTCAAGCACGTTTGCCCATTCGCGCGGAAGCATGGTAGTCAAAAATCGAAACGTGGAGACGTTCTCCCCATCGATTTGCTCCCTCAAATCGTCCGTCGTCAATTCAACTTCTTCGACGTACATGGGAGTGAGCGTGGATAAGGCCGGCGTTTGTAAGACACTTCTGGCTTTCTGCAATTGCGGGTCGGTGAGAGATTCCAAGAAAAATCTTAAAATTTCCCGAGCTTCCGCGCAATCTGGTTCCCCCGTAGGATTCGCAGTGGAGAACGTTCTGTGAAGAACGTCGACAACGCGCCTACCTGGAGCGGTCAACAGAGCAGGCTTCACTCGCGATCGTACGTGCGACGCGTCTTCTAATTTAGTCGAATCCGAGAGCACCTTCAACAACGAATCGCAAACCTGGCCCAACACGACGTTGGTTTCTTTGTGCGCTGCCGATAACTTTTCGTTGTCATCCGCGACGATATCGTTCTTGATCAATTCAATCGACTTTTCAATGTTTTGCTTGAAAACTTTACACGCCTCAACGAGTGAGTTGCCGGAGGCGTCCTCTTCATCGTCGCGTGCTTTGCGAATCAACTTGATACCGTCGTGGACCAGCGTGCGAATATCGATGAGCCATTTCGGCGCGCGCGTCGACTCTCGGCGAACGACGACGCCCATCAGATCCGTCGCTGACTTCAACAACGTGCAAAACTCTGCGCGTTTGCTCGAATCTACGACGCCTAAAATACAAACAAACATGAACGCCGAGACATCAATCATTTGCGACATGACTGATCCCAACAAGGCGTATTTCATACTCGCGTTACGCTCTGCGCCAACTTTCGAAAATACCGGCGCGGTTAACATTGGAGGGAATAACACGTACGTATCAGAATCACCACCGAGGAAACTCTTCACAGTTTTTCCATTCAGTGGTGCAAACGAAAGCGCGCTGCGCTCTTCGTCGCTCAATAAATCACGCTTGCGCAAAGATTTAATCACCGCGTTCCAGGCACGCGCAAATTCTCTCCACTGCTCCGAAGCAGCTTCCGCGCATAAATGTGTCGAAGGCGACGATGCCGGCATTGGCTTGAGCTGCTGAGTGGATATAATCTTCTCCCCAAAAGCGGCAATCTTGAGCGGAAGCTCGCGAACAACTTTCGACCATCCGTCTTCCACGCCTTTCCAACGCAAACGATCAAAAGCTGAGGCGATACCCAAGCCGATGAGGTACCAGAAGAAGGTATCCGCGTAGTACAAGAGAGTGCTCGGAAGCCATCTTTGAATGACGACAAGGTACTTGTACGTGTGTCGTCGGAAAATGCGGACGATGTGGATCATAAACTCTGGTAACATATCGCTGTAATCGTACTGATCGCAGTCTTCGCCGGCAAAGTCGTACCCCCAGCAGTACAAATCGAGCTGTAAAATAGCTCTGGTTGGTTTTTCAAGCGGCGAGAGGATGAATACGAAGTCAAATAAGAACTTAGCCGCCAATACGACGATCCAGAAGAGACGATACCGGAAGCTGTCGCTTCTATCCGTGCTCACATCTTCTTTCGTGCCTAAATATTCTTTTTGGCCGCCCATCGGAACGAGTCCACTAAAATCAATTAAACTGATCGCGATGTACGCGTATCCAATTGGAGCAAACACGGTCAAAGAAAAGAGACCGCAAGCAGTCAAACCAGTTACAATCAACGCCGCAGAAGCGATTGCAAGTTTTGCAATGCTCATAGTCTTGCTCTTGTAGAGTTCTCGACGGTGCACGAGGAGGACTTGCAACTCAACGAAAAAGTCACATCCAGCCGCGACGCCTGCCAGGAACGAGTAATATTGCCACTGTAAACCTGCGAACAAGTAAATAGTCATAAATGCAAAGGCACACGTCATGAACGTGAACATTCTGTGGAAATTCAAAAGGACCATGGTCCATCCAAGAAATTCGTTGTGCGTCTTTTCGAAAACTGCGCCGAGTGTCTGATCGATTTCCGCTGCAATGCGTGCCCGGCGCATGTAGTTTCTGTAGTTCACGTAAGACACCGTCGTTCCATCCCCAGTATCGTTCGTTGTCATTCGCTTTAACTTACTTGGGATCAAGTAGCACTCGTTGATATCGTCGTAGCCAAGTCTACGGTACACGCGCAAATCCGAACGAATTTGCGTGGCGAGGAATTCCGTCACGGGCATAATGATAGACTCAACAAAGTCTCCCTTCTCAAACTTCATGACCTTTGAGTTCACTGGCTTCCCGTTTGCAGTGATAGCGTTGGAACACACGTGAAAAAGAAATGCAATCATTTCAGGCATGCCGCGGCAGTTTGCGGCTTCGTCCGCGATGCACTCAAAGAGCACGAGCGATCTCAGCTTGTTCTGCCCCATTTGTGACTCTAACGATCCAGAGTGCATAATGCCTAAATCACCAACAAAGTTACGCCATCGAACGTAGTTTCGAAACGACTTCGCATATCTCTTTTCGATGATAAAATCTTCACCCTTGCCTTTGGATTCCTCGGTCGAGCCAATGTTCCAAAGTTGACCAGCTAATCGATCCGCGACGTTTTCAACCGTAGCACCAACGTTATCGTCTCCGGCGCTTTGGAAACCAAAGACTGACGCTAGTTCTTGCGCGATAGGCAAGATTTTGTTCCGCCATTTCGTCACGGCGCGTTCAATTTCAGACTTTCCGGTTGGCTCCGGACCGCGGCGCGTCAAGTCTTCGCCTTCTAATTCTTCTAAATCTTGCCCACTCGTCGTGGCTGGTTCAGAAGCCAAATCGGCGGCGAACCTTTGCGAAGAAGGAGGACTTTTCGTCGATTGCGCCGCCTTTTTGGTGAGCTCAATTTCTTCTGGTTCGTGCGATTTCGAAAACCACGAGAACACCGGCGTCTTCGCTCTCACCAGCGCGTGAAATGCATCTCTCCAAATTCTGCCCAACTGTTTTCGCTTCAAACCAAGAGCAATGATGATGTAACCAATAAAGATAAGTTTGAGCCACGTTTGAAACTTAAGATCAAGCATGTTCAAATCGTATCCGTCGGTCCCCGGGCAGGAGGTATCCCCGGGCTGCGTCCACGTCGAGTTTTCTTTTGCAATAAAACCTTCGACGTCGAGCGCGAAAGTCGGCGGTGCCGGACACACAGTTGGTGACTTTTGGTGCACCAACATTTGGTGGTGGCAAGACAAGTACGGCGACTGCAACGACACGGCTGTCGGGTTAATGAGCCCCGGCGGATGCGACAGAATGGCCGAAAAGTTCTCGAAAAACGCAAACTGCGGCACCAACTGTCCCGGCTTCAACTTAATTTGATGCCACGCTTCGGCTTCCGTGTGTGCAAACGCGTGCACGGAAGCGTTGTGCGCATCGTTGATTGCTTCCCCACACTTTGGAAATTTGAGTGGATCGTACGCTTGAAGTTCCTCACCGCCGTAAAACGGCGTACACGTGCCGCCTTTTTTCCAGAGGAGTTTTAACATGAAGTAAACCGCTCTCGGTCGAAGTAAATCAACGTGATTCACTTTGCACCTTTTTTCTACCGCCATCATCCCGAAATACTCCTCAGACGTGTATAAATCTGGCTGCGTCGGCGACATGTAGCCGCACGGAGAGTGTAACTTTTCTTTCAAACTCGGGCAGACTTTTTCGATGATTGGAATTCTTTCATCCGTGGTCGGCACAGCGGTGACTGCCTTTCCCTTCCAATACTCGTCCACCCACGCCATAATAGATCCACCGGTAACGAATCGCGTGCCACAGCCACTCGCGCACGTCGTGGCATGTTTTTCTAAATCTTCAATCATCGACGTCGTCCAATCGGCTTGGGCAATTTGGTCTTCTTCGCCCATAGTATCGTAGCCGTTCCATCCTTCGTGTTGTGGAGCTAATTTATACGCATCTACGCCGTATTCAGAAATTATGAACGGCTTTTTGGAAACTAAATGATACTTTTTGAACAAAGTGAGCGGCGACCAAAATCTCCGCGTGTACATGTTCACCGCCCAGAAGTCGAGCTGGTCCATCCACACGTCTGAATAACGAATCCACGCTAGTGCCCCCCACATTTGCATCCCAACGACGTGTTGTTTTGTCCTCGGTAAGTTCACGTTCGCTAAAGCGGTTCCGCACAAGACACCTTCGGAACGCACGACCGAGCACAACAAGTTGACGGATTTCATCAACTTTTCGATGGAATCTTCGAATTGACACCCGCTGATGCCAAAGTTCTCCGCTAAATCTTTATCGCAAACGAACAAATTCCACGGTCCATTCAACTCATTTCCTACAATCCAAGCGCCAATGGCTGGGTGCTTTGCGGCTCTAACTTGCGATCTAAGTTTTCTTTGGACTTTCGTCATGGACTCCTCGTCGTTGAAGAACGACTTGGTTCCGTCTTCGAAATCGTAACCAACAATAATAACAATCCCATACTGGTGACACAAATCAAAGAACTGCGTGTGTCTGTGCGAATATTTCAACGTATAAATACGAATCGCGTTCACACCGGCATCGGCTAGGAGAGGAATATCTCGTTCAAAAATCCCGGCGTAGTTGGACGTGAAATAATCCCCATACGGTTCAAACCAATCCGGGTCGGCTCCTACTGGCACTGGAGAATAACACACAGCGCGCATTAACCATGGTTTCCCGTCTAAGTATAAAGTTCTACCTAACCTACGCAACCTACCGGTATCTAAAGTCGTTTCGTTCAAATTTGGTGGGTTCCTAAACGCCTCCAATCGCTTTCTACCCTCCGCGGATAAAAACTCCTTCTGCGGATTGTGGAAAGCCGGGTCGTAAATATCTACGTCATCGTCTATAGCTGGTGCAGTTAAACCGGTCGCGTTTACCTCTTCTTCGTGTTCGATTTGTTTCTCCATTTTCTTTTGCTCGTCCGCTTCTTCGGCGCTTACTTCGGCTTCGGAGTCTTCGGTCAAGTCGTTCGCCGTTCCGGGATCTACCCCAGTAGCAGTGGACGTACCCGTCCCGTCGTCCGCACCTAACTTACTCAATTTAAATGGCACCGATCCTTTCACTGTTTCTTTACCACCGCTCGGTTTTGGTCCATCGAACGGCCATACCATCCCGCCGAGTTTCGCGTTCAACCTTTCCAAGGGAGAAGGAGATCCGTGAATGGTACTCTTATTCTTTTTATGACTCGCCGTACTTCTCGCGCCGCGGAATATCGCGTCCGCTTTGCGCCCGCTGTTGTGATCGTACTCGTACTCTTCGTAATCGTCTTCGATTTTATATTTGCGATCGTTCACCAAAGATGGCTCTTCGCTCCCGTAGCGCGCAAACGCGATGTCCAATTCACTCGGTTTGACGCGGCTTTTCCCCGTCATCGAGCCACCAGACGAGGCGACGAACGTTGTCGCGAAGAGCACGGCAAAGATGGCCGAGAGGATCACGCGCCACGACATTTTCTTCCTCTTCAGTCCTTCCTCCTCGTCGTATCGCCGATGAGAGTCGTCTGGAGGTGCGAATGTCGCGTAGCCTCCTCCGTTCATCAACGCTCCAGGAGGAGGTGGTCCTCGTCCTCCTCGGGCAGCGGGGGAGGAGGAAGTCATTTTTGTAGACAAAAAGCAAAGAAGAGAGACAACTTCCTTTGTTTTTTTTTACGAGATGTTTATCCGCGGGCAACGAAAAGTGCCTTTGTTTGTGTGTGTTTGTGTTTGTGCGTGTGTTTGCGTGCGTGTATGTAAAGCGCGCGCGGTGCAGAGGAATAATGACGCGAAGAGCAAACAGAGGGAACGATTCGATTTTTGCGCCTTTTTTTTTGCTGATACCCTAAATAGTTTTTGTGTGTGTTTTTTCTCTCTCTTTCTCTCTCTTTGTATTACAACATCTC
>Ga0182095_1538359_pt1 | contig 32973 bp, 19 predicted proteins | sample 041ome_19_FD_127784 | JGI IMG/M metagenome (GOLD analysis project Ga0182095, IMG submission 127784) | Metatranscriptome of coastal salt marsh microbial communities from the Groves Creek Marsh, Georgia, USA - 041412BS metaT (Metagenome... | ecosystem: Environmental > Aquatic > Marine > Intertidal...
GAGAGAGAGAGATTTTCATATGTAGAACACGAGAGAATACAAACAGAAGAGTTGCTTTTTTCGCAAAAATATCAAAAAGTAACGACCAAAAGGCACCATTTCCCTACGCGTCATAAAAAAGGACATTTTCTCTCCGACAACACATTCATCATGTCCTCGTTCGGAAACCGATTCAAACGAGGTCATTTTTCTCCGACTCGATACGAGGAGTTGGACGGCGAGTCGCTCATGACCAGCGAAGAGCAGGTGAGAGACGAGAGGTTTTGTGCTCCATTCTTTCTTCTTCTTCTTCGCTTTGCGCGGCGTAAAATTTGGGGAATATAATTCTCATCTCGCATCGTCATCGGAAGAGACTCTGTTCTTGTCAAACGCACCTCTCGTTTTTTTTGCAACGCGCTCACGCGAATTCTATCTCTCTCTCTCTCTCTCTGTGTGTGTGTGTGCGTGTTCTTTTTGAAACCAAACGATGCAGGCGGATGCGGTGAACGACATGGCGCACGCGCTCGGCGACGACCGCGCGGCTGGTTTGAGTCCCACGAATAGGAGTGGCTCCAACAGTCTACCGGGTTCTCTCAGAGACCGGTATACGAACGGCGGGCAAAACACCGCGTCTTCAAATGTTATACGAGGAGATAACGTGCCAACGTCGAGAATCGTTGGGTTTGGCACGTCGCCGCCCGTGGCGGTGATGCAACGAGGCGGCGGGAAGAGCTTTAAACAGAGGGCGCTCTCGAAACTGGAACAGTTGAAGCACAAGACGCAAGAGGCGTTGCAGGCGAGGAAAGAGAGACAATTACATCACGAAGGCGGGCAGCACACGATGAGCGGCAGCGTGCAGAACAGGCAGGTGCAACAGGTGATGAGGAGAGAGACCGCGAGTGAAGTCGTGGCGAGCGCAACGAGCGCGGCGGAACTTTTATTCGAATTGAGATCGTGTTTGGCAGATTCGGGAGAGGTGGACGCTTCGACGTACGACATGATCGCGGAGATGACGCATTTGTGCGAAGAGAGGAGAGCGAGATTAGCCGGATTAGCCGGGGACGAAGGTTTAAGCGAGACAAATTTAGTTCTGGTGTTGGAAACGATCGAGAAAGTAAACGGAGCGTTAGATGGAGGCAGTGGTGGGTTTTCCAACGCCACAACTGCTACTACTACTACCATTGAAGCACTCGGACAAGACGAAGACGAAGTTCCTTTACCGCCGTCAAATCCACTCGGGGTATCTCCTGGGAATCCCTTTGCTACTCCAGTGTCTTTATCTTCACCGACGGCGATGAGAACACCACCAGCGACGAGAACGGTCACGCGAACGGATGTGCCGCAAACTCCAGAGGAAGAAGAAGCCGCTTTGGCGGCGGCGATTGCGGCGAGTTTACAGTTGGAAAAGGAGCAAAAACAAGTCTCAAGTTCACCATCATCGCAACAGCAGCAACAACAACAGCAACAACAAGTTTCAAATAGTAACGATATTGGAAACTTGATAGACTTTTGAAACGGATGGCTTCCTTTCAATTTGTACCTTTATAATTTAGTTTGCCGGAATAGCAACATCTTTCAATTTTTTCAATTACACACAAACAAACATGTTATATTTCTAAACCATCACTTTAAACGCTTGCTCGCAAATAATCTTCACGGCCTCATCTATTTGTTCTTTCGTTACCACTAACGGCGGCACTAATCTCAACACGTCGCCTTTCCCGGCTGTGATAACTAACAGCCCGTTCTCGCCGCACGCTTTCACCAACGGACCCGCCATATCCGTAAACTGTATGCCAACGAGTAAGCCCGTGCCTCGGACTTCCTTGAACATCGGATGTCCTTTTAATCCTTCCGCTAATTTATCTTTCAAATATTTTCCGTTCGTTTTCACGTTGTCCAAAAAACCAGGTTCTTGAACGCGATCCACGACATGCAACGCCGCTTGACACACCAAAGGGCCTCCGGCGAACGTGCTCCCGTGATCGCCCGGTTGCATCGCATCCGCGACTTTTTGCTTCATCAAAACGCATCCAATCGGTAAACCATTCGCTAACGGTTTCGCCGCAGATAACAAGTCCGGTTCGCACTCTTTCCCAATCTTTTGGTGCGCCCACAAATACCCGGTTCTTCCTAACCCGCATTGCACCTCGTCGTACGCCAACAAACAGTCATTCTCGTCGCACAACTTTCTCAACCCTTTCAAAAATTCTGCGTCGGCTGGGAAAATACCACCTTCACCTTGCGCCGGTTCGACGAAAACTACCGCAGTTTTTCCTCTCTTTATAACTTTCGCGGCGGATTTCAAATCGCCGTACGTCGCAAACGTGTTACCCGGCATCAGCGGCTCGAATGGCTTTCTGTATTGCTCTTTCCACGTCAACGCCAACGCGCCCATGGTTCTCCCGTGAAACCCATTCTTGAAAGATACCGTCTCCGTTGCCGGTTGCTTATAGAACTCCTGGTCAGATTTCGACATCTTTTGAAACTTCATGTAGTGATACTTCCTGGCGAACTTCACGCACGCCTCGTTCGCCTCCGTCCCCGAGTTGCAAAAAAACGCTCTATCCGCGAACGACGTCTCCACCAACTTCCTCGCCAACGTCGCTTGCGGTTGCGTGTGGTACAAATTACTCGTGTGCAATAACGTCTTCGCCTGTTCCGCGATTACTTCCGCCAATCTCTCGTCCGCGTGGCCTAAACAGTTCACCGCGATACCCGCGGTAAAATCTAAATATTTCTTCCCTTCAGAGTCGAAGCACACCACCCCTTTCCCGTGCGTGATGACGCGAGACTGCCCTCGACCGTACGTGTTTAAAACGCACTCGTTTTCATCTCTCTGCACCTGAACGGTGTTTACATTCCGCGCGTATTTAGGAACGCTTTCGGACGAGGACGAAGAAGAAACAGAAGCCGCCTTCGCGGCGATATCCTCGACGACGTTTCCTCGTCGTCGGCGGCCAACGACGACCGAAGAAGAAGCACCACCGAAAGAGGTTGAAGAAAATTGGGTCGTCCTCGTCAAAGTCGCTTTTTTCCCGAAGAAGAAGAAGCGATTCGATGATGCCGTCGTTGCTTTTCCCCGTGTTCGTCGAGGCCCCTCGCGGCGTGGCCCACTAACGCTACCACCGCTCTGAACAACAACAACAACGCTTCGACAAAAAAGTTGCATCGTGTTTTCTTTTCACTCAAAGCGCGTCTGTCTGTCTCTCTGTCGTCTCGCGCGGCGGCGGGAAGAGTTGTTCTTTTTCCTTTTTGGCGTCGTCGTCTGTTCGCTCCAAAACAACTCTCTCGAGAGAGAGTATGTATGTATGTATAGAGTGATAAGCAACGCGCGTGGGCACCCAAAATAACATCGAAAAATTTAGTATTGTTTTTTCCGAGAGAAAACGTGTGTGTCTTTCTCTTCCTTTTCTCTCTCCTCGTTCGTACCTTCCAATTCCTCATACTTTTTATAGTGATAAAAGCTTTCTAAAAGAGAAGAAGAAGAAGAAGAAGAAGAAGAAGAAGAAGAAGAAGAAGAAATGACCTCCGCCGCGAATAACAGAGGAGGAGGAGGAGGAGCAGGGATGATGATGGTCACGTCGAAGCAGAGCAAAACGAGCACGGTGACCATAACCGGTGCGTCTTTTCATTTTGTTTTTTTTATTTTTACTCGTGTGCGAGCGCACGCGATTACGCGAGAAAACTCTCTCTCGTTGTTGTTGTTGTCGTTGGGTGTGATCGATTTGTTTTATGCTGACTGACGCGCTGCGTTTCTTTCTCTCTCGCGCGTAAACAGGCGAACACGAGCACGTCATCTCCGGGTACTCGCTTCTCAAAGGTATCGGCGACGGCGAACCGATCGCGTCGGACCGATTTACCGTCGGAGGGCACGAATGGGTCCTCTTATTTTACCCGGATGGGAAGCAGACGCAAAACGCGGCGAACGCGCCGCCGCCGCCGCCGCCGGAAGATCCGTATTGCGCGCTATTTGTGGCGTTGATTTTGGAAGGTCCGAAGTCGTTGGGGGTGACGCAAAGTTCGAACGGGAAGGTGGTTCGCGCGTTTCATCGGTTTACGCTGGTGGACCAGAGCGGGAACGGGAGAGACATCACGAAAGGGAGGCAAAGAGAGCAAGGCGCGGTGAAGATTTCGTGCGAAAGACAAGACCCGAACGCGAGGAACTGTCACGGATACAGGAAGTTTGTGAGGAGGAGTGTTCTGGAAGCGCCATATGGTGGGTACTTGGTGGACGATACGATCGTTATTCGGTACGAGATTGATTTAGTCGTCACGAGCGGTGGCGCTTTGAACAAGAGTTCGAAACAGACGCAGTCGTTCGTGGTGGACATCGGGAAGCAAATGAAGATGGGAGAGCATTTGGTAAAATTGTTACCGCCGAGCCAAAGTTGGAGAAAAAGAGAGAAGAGAATGATGTTGGCGAACGGGTTAGGGAAGAGGAGCTTAATGTTGGGCGGCGACGGAGGAGGCGCGAATAAAAAAGGAGGTCTCATCGGCGGTTCAGCAAAGGGTAGTGGTCTCGCGTCTGCAGAGAAAAGAGAAGTGGGCGACGGTAGTGATGAAAAGAAAAAGATGATGAAGACCAACGCAAAGAAAGAAAGCGACAACGAAGCGAGGAATAAAAGTCATAAGGACGACGACAACAATACCAATAACAACAATAACGATCGACGATTTGAGCGGGAGCACATCGATTTGGATTCGGAACCGGAAGATGACGCCGGCGATGAAGATAGATTAGCGCTCGGTAACGACGGAGGAAGTCACCGCACCGCAAATAACAACGGGGACGAAGACGACGAGGAAGACGACGACGAAGAGACCGCGGTGAGGCAAGGAAAGAACGCATCTGTTGCAGCAGCGACTATGAATAACAGCAACAGCATGCAACAGCAGCAGCAGCAGCAGCAACAGCAGCAGCAACAACAACAACAACAACAACAACAACAGCTTTCCCCACTTGATGGCAGATCTTTCATGGGTATCGATGAACACGATTTGACCGATTGCTGTTTTCGAGTCGAGGACGAGTATTTTCGTGCTCATAAAATCATTCTCTCCGCGCGTTCTCGCGTCTTTGCAGCCATGCTCCGCGCGGGGTGGAATATGCGTGAAGGCACCGAGGGCGTGATTACTTTGAGAGAGATCAAACCGAAAGTGTTTGAAATTTTGTTGCACTTTGTCTACGCGGATGAATTACCGAAATACAGCAAACGCGCGTACAGAAGATTTGTGCTCATGAAAGACGAGAAAAAGAAGAAAGGGAGCGAACGCCTCGGAGACTCGGACGACGAAGACGATGATGTTTCAGACTTGGAGTCAGATTCCGAGGACTCTGACGACGATGACGATGATGACGAGGAAGGGGACGAGGAGTTCTTGAACGATGACGACCGCGTGCGACGACGACGAGACGCAGGAACGGCGCAAGCTAATTCAGCAGCTGCGGGGACGAAGAGAGTTCAAGTCTTCGATAAAGGCATTCGTCAACTGATTGGTGAAAACAACGCACAACACAAAGAACTCGATTTGGGTATTCCAATGACACAGCACTTGCTTGTTGCTGCTGATCGATTTGATCTCGGCCGCCTTCGTGCGATTTGTGAGACGAGATTGTGCGATACGATTGATTTGGAATCTGTGATAGGAACGCTTGTATTGGCTGATCGAAACCATGCGCCCAGTTTGAAGCAAGCTTGTTTGCAATACGTTGCTTCAAATTTGTCCGACGTTATTGGAACCGAAGCGTACAAAGAAATGTCGATGACGTGTCCGCACTTACCCAGCGAAATTCTGCGTACTGTGTCGTCGTTACAAAACGGGGGTGGGAGAGGAGAACGAGGTACCGGCGAAAGAAAAACCATCATCGTGAGTTCTGCAGCGCAAAACGCATATCAGCAACAGCAGCAACAACAACAACAGCAACAACAACAACAGCAACAGCAGCAGCAGCAGCAACAACAACAACAGCAGCAACAACAACAACAAAGACAACAACAACAACAACCGCCTCAGCAGCCATCCATCGATCAAATGATCCCTATCCCCCACTATCCTTCAAGAAGTGTAACCGAAGAAATTTTGCGCCGCGGCGAAGCGGAGATTTTGAGATTGACAAATAACGCAAGCAATAATAATGCCGCTCCCTCTAACAACGCTGCGGCAGCAAATGCTGTCGCAGGTGCACCAGTTGCTCCAGAAGTTGTCAACAACGACAACAACAACAACAACGCTCCAGTGGCTAGAGCAACTACTTTCTCGGATCGCTCCCGAGGCGCTCGAGGTGGCGTGGCTAATCCAGTGGACGCGGCGATTGCGGCAGAGGCGGCGGTAGAAAATCAACAAGGAGTGCCGAATAATATGACTGCCATCCATAACGAAGCTATGTTACAGCTTTTCGGGACTTTTCACCACGACGCGCAGCGCGAACGTCGATCCGAGCATCGAAATGTAGTGCAAGCGGGGGCGCCATCGAGAGGAGAACATCGCGCGCAGGATTTCGGTGGGAGCGTTCTCGAAACCACACGATTTGGCCGCAACTTAATTCCTCCGATAGGCAATCGTAGCGTTAGTGGCGGTGACTTGTTTAGTTCGCTCTTGGACTCCTCACCGCACCTTGCCGTGGCGAGGAATACCAACGCCGATGCGAACAATAATTCCGCGGCAGTTCCCGCAAGCGCTGTAAACGCAACTGAGGGCGATGCCGTCCCTGGTAATAATAACAGTAATAATAACAATGGTAGTGAAAGAGAAGAACGCCGCGTGAGAAGACGCACGTAGAAGAAGATTTGAGAGAAATCAAGTAAAACAAGATGTTGTAATATTAACTTTTAAAAAATCGGAAGGAAGGAATCACAAATGATCAGAAATGGTCGCCGGTCTTTTTCGCGAGTTAAAATTATCTACTATCATCACTATGCATAAGCTATGGCCAACCGTTTGTTTTCCAATCTGTGTTTTTAGCGTACGTGCCCCATGTTTTGCCCGTGTATTTGCCTAACACCTGTCCTTCGCGAAACTTTGGAGGTCCACCTTTCGCTAACAACCCTTGAACGATTGGTTTCCCTCTCTCGTCCATCGCATCACCGCTGAACGTGTTCGAAGGATCTAAACTAAATTTAAATTCGCGATTTTTGAGCACGTTTCGTAAGTTGCCGTCGATGACGCCGTGAATCATGACCCCGTAGCCTAACTTTTTCCTCACCAAGCGTTTATGCGGCGGTTCCGAACCATCGAATCGCGCGCGGATATCGCCACCAATAATACAACCAGGCAAGTCGAATATCACGTCTCCTTTCCAATATTTAACCAATTCAAGGGCGTCGTCCACCATCGCGTCTGTCAGCGTTCTTTGCGGCTCGTACTCCAAAGCCTTTTCGTTCACGTTGTAGTCGTACAACGCCGCGCTCAAATCAATCTTCTTCATACCTTTGGTTAACCTCGTCAAGTCTTCGTCTATGGCATCCAATCCATCAAGATCCGTTCTTGAAGCGCCGATGTTTTCCTTATCTACGCATCCACCGTGTGCGGACCATCCGATGGACAAAATCGCGCCAGGCACGAAAGTCTTCACTTTGTCCACAAACGCCGACGGATGAAACGGCACCAACAAGTTATCGTAGCGATCTTCGCCTTGCTTTTCAATCTGGCCAGTTTGTTCGTTTCTTCCGTACGTCACTTTCGCGCTCGGAATTGGCGGATCTCTCACGTCCGCTTCCCTCAGATTCACCTCGTACGGTGACACTTTCAAAACGCTTCCCATCTGCGGTCGATACCCGCCCGGACCGGGCAACACTTCCCCGCCAACAATCAAAGGCCCCTTGATCCGTTCGTACTTATACTCTTCGCTCAACAAGATCAACGTCGGAACCACCGCCCGAGGATCTCTAAACGTCACCATCAGACCTTTCTCTCGATACGCGTTCAACTTCACGAACGTCGCCAAGAAATCGTCAAACGTAAACGACGAGCTCCTATACGCCGAACGCGAAACCACCGGCACCGCGTACGTCTTATCCTTTCCAATCTTCCGATGTCCAATTTTTCTGTTCCCGATTTTATTCGACACCGTTGTCTCCGAATACGCCACGTCCACGTTGATCACGTTCACTCGTTCCAAATCCATGGTTTCTCTCAACATCGTCGGCGTGTCGATCCGAAACGCAATCGTGATCTCGCTCGGGTTTTCCACCTGAAAGTGTCGGCACATGCGCTCCGTCGTCCACTGCGATTTCCCATCGTCTATTTCCACCCGCGTAAACGGCAAAGACAAACCCCCGGCGAGGCCTTTCCTCGTCTTCACGCTCGCGACGGATTCTTTCCCCGAGAGCAACAGAAGGCTCGACACTAAAACGAAGAGTAAAATCTTAAACGCGGGGCCGGATTTGAACGTCTGGTAGCGCTCGGACCAGATTTGCTTCTTGAGTTGGAAGTATAAATCGTCCTGCGCGGAAACTTTGTGCTCTATGGCGGCATCGCCGCCACCACCACCACCACCGCCGCCGCCGCCGCCTTGGGAAGAGGGCATGATTTGTGTTTTCTTCTTCCTCTCTCTGTCCCTCGGCTTTTATGTGTTATATGTGCACAAAAACCGTCTTCTTCTTCTTCTTCTTCTTCTTCTGCGGATTACTTCCTTCGGAAAACTTCCCAGGAGGGGTTTGTTTAGGGTTTAAACCCTAAACCCTAAATAAAGTTGTGCAAATTTTTTCTTCCAACTTTTCCTTCTAATAAAGCTCCATTCGCTCGCGCGATGTCGTCGTCGTCGTCGTCGTTCCTCTCATTAAAGTCGACGACAAGAAACAGCGGTAATAATCGCGTCGTCGTCGATGACGTCTTCTCTGGCGTCCTCGTTCGAGGAGGAAGAAGAAGAACAGAAGGAGTGCAACGACGACGGCAGAGGTGTTTCGTTTCGGCGAAGGCGACGATGAAAACGACGACGAGTCAACCTCGACGTCGCACCGAAGAGAGAAGAAGGTTTGGTGGATGTCACCGTTGCTACTACCACCGCGACGACGACGACGACGAGAAGGATGTTTTCAGAAAACGACCAGTCGTTTTGCAACGACGACGACGACGCGGGAGGGAGAGAACGAGATGTTCTTCCTTTGCTGCGAACGAGCTCGGTGAGGTTGCGATTTTTGCCGCCTCGAACACCCAACACCACCACTTCCTCGGGGTGAACGAACTCGCGTGGTTATCGTCCACGTTGTACGCGTTGTGTTGCTTTGGGATATGCGTTCGAGCGAAAATGGGCGACGAGAAGTCAATCGCGAACGTTCGAAACTACTCGACGTTAGTACCTTTGGCGATATTTTACGGCGTGCTTTTGATTCGATCGTGGACGGACGACACGTTGGCGCTGATGATGCCCGGGAGTTTAGAGGAAGGTTTGCGGACGGGCGAAGTGCAATTCATACCGAAACTCAGCGGCATCAGCGAACTTTTATCGCAAAAAGCCGCCTCGGCGTCCGCGTGGGCACACTTCATGCTCGTCAATCTCTTTGTCGCGAGGCACGCGACGTTGCAAAGCTTGAAGTTTGATTTGCCCGTCGCGCACACGCTCGCGCTGTGTTTAATCACCGGGCCGTTGGGACTGTTATCGCACGTGCTCACCAAATCGATCGTTTTGAAGTTGAGAAATATGAAGAAGAGCAACACCGCGTAGAATAAATGCTGTGTAGTAGTAGTAGCCATATATAATTGCTGTAGTCGCTTAGTAAATTTCATGGGCAGTAGCGCACAAATAACGTCAAAGCGTGTAGTCTTCGGTCGTTCTTCTTCACTTTTATGTCACGTCACGTTTTGTTTTTCTCCATTAAATACAGATATGACAAAGTTCACCGAACACGCCATCGGCCAACGCCGAGGCGCTCGAGTCAATCCAGAGTACATTCAAGACGTGATCGCAAACTCGAATTCTTTCGTCCCCGCGGATTTATCCCAAGGGTATCGAGAAAACAGAAAGACCGGGAAGTTGGAGTTGATAACCGAAGCCGGCGACGCGGAGAAGGAGTACGAGACGAAGTGCGAGAATAGAATTTGTTTCGGGACGTTTACCGTATCGTCATCGTCCTCGTCTTCGGCGGCACACGGTGACGCTTCGTCGGAGTTGCTCGTGAAAGTGAACAAGAAAGAACGCTTGGGAGATTTTCACGTGACGCAGCGTTCCAAACGCGCTATTCGCGACATGGTGAAAAGATTCGATTTCGAAACCTCTCTTAGTTTGCAGTGGCGAGGCGAGTGGCACCGCGAAACGAAGACGTTTACGATTAATAAGAAGACGAACGACGACGGCGAGGAGAAGGTGCAGAAAGAAAATGGAGGCGTGTTTCGCACGGCAGGCATCGCGGAGTGCTCGTACGATTTCGAGACGAAGGAGACGAAGGTGTACTTTTCGGAGGAGGACGCGCACCGACGGTTAACAAACAAACACGAGTTTGTCGGTCAGTGCGCCAACGCTATCGAGTTCTTGAAGCGCATGAGCGAGATTGAAATCGCGAGAGGGAAAGATAACGATAGTGGTGGTGATGAAAACGTCATCGAGTTGAGTTTAGAAACGCACGGAGTCGCGGAGGATATCGGTGCCGATTTGATCGCGGCAAAGTTGAGAGCGAAGAAAGAGAAGGAGAGTTTACTTTTGAAATCGGAGACGGAGGAGGAGACGGCGAAGCGGATGCAGAAGGAAATGAATAAGGTGAAATCGAGAGTGTTGGATGCGGTGAAGTTTGCAAACTCTGTCGCGGAGAAGAGGAAAGGAGGAGCAGACGATGGAAAAGAGGACGGGAACGACGACGGGAACGATGACGACGACGACGACGACGAGAAGATGAAGAAGAAAAAGAAGAAGTTGTCGAGATTCGATGAGAGCGACGATAGCGATAGCGATTAGGTGTTCACATGAATTTAAAACGATATAAAATAGCGCGCGCGCCGTGCGGCACATGTACAAATGCATATAATACAAAGAAGCTAATCATACTAATTACTAAAATTTACGCGAACGACAACAACCCTGTGTCTTGCAAGAACCTATCGGCCATAATCGCAAACGAAGCTAAAAACACAAGCGCTTTGATGGGAATTTTGGTCCCAAACTCCATACCTACATTGTGGAAAGAATTCCGTTCTTCGCTGGTAAACCAAATAAAGCACATTACCGAAGGTAACAGCCCGTACAAGACAGGTGCGCCGTACGAACCGGCGAATTTCGTCGCCGGTAAGAAGATATCGGACGCAGATAACGCAATAATCAACGGCAAGATTAACGTCGCGACGTACGAAACTTTTTTGGCGCCTTTGGCGGTCAAACCTCTCTCCGCGAACGATTCCTTGATTTTCGGCTCTATCGTACTCGTCACGCCTAAACAAGTGCCGATGAAACTCGTGCTTATTGCGCAAAAGCTAAAACCACCAACAATCCATCCGACGTCCGATTTCAAAAGCAAATCTAGCGGATCTTCGAAGCCTAATCCACTCGCCACGGAGGTGTTGTTGATTGACAACGCGACCACAAGGTACGCGATGAACATAAAGAGAGGAACACAACTACCAATCACGATAGCTTTTCGAATTTCTTTCAAATCACCATTCATGTATGCACATATAACTGGCACTAAATCGTGGTAGATCAACGATAAGAACATGACTGGCACCGCCTCTGGCAATTTGCTTGCGTCGTTGATGAGATTGAAATTTTTGAAATCCGCGACGATCGCGCCTTCGTATAAAATACCGAAAAACAAACTCATCAAAACGATCGTCAACACTCTGTTGATGTTATCGATGACGTTCACGGACCCAAACGCCATTACTGCTCCTAAACCGACGGTAAAAGCAATCGTGCTCGCCTCGAGCGTCAGCGCCGGATCGATCGTTTCGATAATCTCGCCCGCTTTGGCGATGTACGCGACCAACAAAGTCGTCGAGGCGAGTAAATACGTCGCAGACATGACATACGAGCCGGTTGAACCTAACGTCGTCATCGCCATGTCCGGTAACGAAATCACCACGGGTGAATGCCCCCTACCGTGTTCGAACCGCACCTCGTCTCTCTCTCTCATAACGCTCACGTTAATCTCCGCCAACAACAGCGCGGAGAGCAATAACAACGTCCACGTACCGACGATTCCGGCCACGGAAGGCACCACGCCCGTCTCTGCGCACACGCTCGGCAACGCCAATATACCCGCACCAACTGTCGATCCGGTTATGAGCGCCACCACGCCGAACAGCGTCCCTTTGCTCTCCACCGTCTTATTTTGCAATATCATCTCGTCGAACGCGGTTGGCGGGGAATAACTATCCAAAAAAGCCTGGTCCGCCTTCGACGCGTAGAAACTGCTAAACTCTTTTTTCTCGTCCTTCTCGTCGATTAAAAACGTCTCGAATCGCGTCACCTCTTCCAGTTCACAAAACGAAGACTTTGCTTCGTTCTCGTTTTCATTTTCGTCGACAACCAACTCGCTTTGTTTCAGTCTCAACAGTTTTGTCCCCGTTCGTTGTTCTTGTTCTTGTTCTTGATCTTGTTCTCGTCGCTCGCATTTCTCGCTTTGAATCGCGCGCGTGATGCACGGCACAGCGCGTCTCTTTGCTCTCGTTCCTCGTCCTCCTCCGCGTCTTCTCGCAGTCGCACTCGTCGTTGATTTCGCGGCGACTCTTGAACGCAACATCCTCTTTCGTTTCCGTTAGAGAGTAATCTTTTTTCTTTTTCCCTCTAAAGACGAGAAGAAAGAGAGAGGAAAGAGGTTTCGTGTATCTTCTAAACGCGAGAGGAGTAAAAACGGAAACGCGCTCTTCTCCCTCTCTCTCTCTCTCGCAAGTGCGTTCGTTCGTCCGCGTGAGCGCGTTTTATGATATTCGCGAGCGCCCCTTCGCCTTTTCCGAAAAAAAGTGAAGGCACCTCTTTTGGTCTCTTTTCTGTCCCTTCTTGTTTAGGGTTTTAAACCCTAAAATCTTTTATTTGTGGATTTCCACTTAAAATACAACTCCCGCGTTTTGAAGCGAATACAAATAAACACGCTCGTCGCACAAACAGACGATACGCGTCGTCATGAGCTTCTCCTCCGCTTCTTACTCGTCTTCTTCTTTATCTTCTTCTCTTTTGTTGAAGAAGAAGAGTGGTAACACTGATATTAAAAGCAGACAGACGCGTCGTTGTGGGAATTCGATTGTCGTTTCTCTTTCCTCGAGAAGTGATGACGACGACGTCGGAGGAGAAGAGTTGATGATGAACAGACGCGCGACTTTAAAAACGATGATGATGACGACTGCCGCTGCTTTCGCGACGACGACGACGACGTCTTTTGGCGGCGTCGCTTTTGCCGGAGGAGAATCTCTCATCAACGTTGGCGATGTCGCTCCAGATTTCACGTTGCCGAGCACTGGTGGTGGTTCGATTGCGTTGAAAGATATTTTAGCCGAGAACGACTACGCGGTGGTTTACTTCTACAACCAAGACGGCTCGACCGGTTGCTCGATCGAAGCGGAAAGATTCAACCAAGCGCAAGACGCTTTCAAAGCGAAGAAAGCGCGCGTGTTGGGCATTTCCATGGACTCGATCGAATCCCACGAAGGCTTTTGCGACAAGAAAGGCTTGACCTTTTCGCTCTTGTCCGACGGCGACGGAAGCATCTCCAAAGCGTACGGCGCCGAGTTGAACTTACCCGTCTTTGGGAAGTTTTCCGACCGCCAAACGTTCTTAGTCGGTAAAGACGGAAAAGTTAAAGCGCACTGGAAGGAAATGGGCGCCAAGACGGACGAGGAGAAGATGGCCTCGGTGAAAAGTACCGCGCACGTCGAACAAGTTTTGGCCGCCATGTAAATTTAATATTATTATCATTCTACTTTCAATTAACTCACGCAGACCTAGTTTTTTTAAAGCGCGAGAAGAGAGAGTGAGAGAGAGAGAGAGAGAGCCGTCTCTTCAAATGCCTCTCGCACCGCGAGCGCGCGACGACGCGCGGTATATTTTCGCTTTCCCACTTCTCGCGATACACATAAAACAAAACACACTTTCCAAAAAGAACCAAAAAAAGGGGAAAAATAAATGCGCCCTGTGTTCACTCCAAGAATAGATCGTTACATGTGATTTGAGAAAGGATGAATCTTATTGAAAAAAAGCAAAAGAAAACACCCACAAACAAAAGTCGAAAAAATAGTTTTGGGAGATTTAGGGAGAATTCTGAGACCAGAAAGGCAACAGGCGTGTGCCCCAAAAATCAATCCATCCGAAAAAAATCTGAAAAAAGAAAGGGCGTGTGTCCTTTTTTTTTCAACAGAAATTCACGCGCGCGTGGATATACGTATACACATATGATCGCAACATCGCAACATCGCGGCGACATCGCCCAACAACGCGATGGGCAGTCGTTGTCGTTATCGCGTTGTTCGCGTTATCGTCGTCGCGCGAGCAAGAAGAAGGAGAATAAAAACAGAGCGATTTCTTCTTCTTCTTCCTTGTCGGATTCATCGTTCGAATCCACGTCGTCGTCCGACGACCGATCTCTTTCGAATTTGGATAACACCAGCGCAGGGAACGAGACTTTGATCGTCGGCGTTGGTGGTGGAGAATATTACTACGCTTCCCAAACAGCGCCGGGAGGATCACCGACGACGAATACGAAACTTTCCATTCAAGACCGATTGCGATTGAGGTCTGGGAATAAGTTTAAATCGGTGGTGTGTTTGGGATGTTCGCCGAGAGCGGTGGTGAGTGATTTGTCCTTCGACGGGGAAGAAGAGGTGTTTGTGGATGGCGAGGACGTGTTCGGAATGCACGACGAGTATCTTCCGTCGTCGTCGTCTTCATCATCATCATCGCGAGAAGGAAGAGGTAACAGAAAGGAAAAGATGAAAGACAGCGTGTCCTCGGAACTGATGCAAAAGTCCGCGTTCGCGGTGGAAATGGCGGTGAGGAAGATTCGATCCACCTATTTCGCCGCGACGACGAGGGAGAACAAACATTTCTTAGTCAGAGAAGAGCGAGATCCGCGAGACGGGAGGGTGATGCATCTGAGCATCCGAGAGGCGAAATTGAGCGAGCGGTTGCGGAGACGGATGGAGAAGGAACAGATGAGCCAAATAGAACGGATGGGGAGAGGCTTTCCTATTTTGGATGTTTAATTAAGCGCGTATAGTTATTCAAAAGAAAAAGCACAAGCCTCGGGGTGTTGAACAAACGCCGTGGCGTTGTCGCTGTGGATTTTTGAAATGTAGAATAGTATTGTGTTGTAATCTTTATATGTAGAGCGAGTCGAAAAGTTATTGCTAAATCTTAAAATACATTTTGCGCGTTGCTTTTAGAACAGAGCGAGTTGTCCTAAATGAGCTATTCTCGCTGCTATCGTCATCTTTCTCGTAAACGTTTCAAAACGCGTTGGAACGCGAAGGCTTCCGCAGCCGTGACGTTTTTCGAACCGTCTTCGCTCTTAGTAAACTTTTTCAAACTCGATTGGCTTAAATACGTGTTCAAAACGATTTTGGTGCTATCTGGGTTACGAAACGCTTCGGCAACGCGCAAGCACGAAAACAACGCGTCCGCGGCGACCTTTGTTTGCTTGAAATCGTCGGCGAGTACAGAGACGGCGTAAAATAAAGCCGCTGGATTGAACTCTTGCAGTCGACGAAGTATCGCGACGAGGAGTGCTTTCGCATCCTTCGTAGTCGTTGACGTTGACGTTGATGTTGACGACGCGTTCGCGACGATATCAGCAAACGCAGACTTGACGCCGATGAGTGCTAACGCGATTTCTTTGTCGATTGAATCGACAGAGATATTTAGCGATACCTTCTGTGCGGATTCGTACGGAAGCAGCAAAGCGCACTTTGTCGCCTCTGAGAGCGAGTCGTTACTACCAGAAGACGCCATCTTCAACAATTCCAACGCGCACGTCTCGGAAAGAAGCGAAAATTTCGAGTCGTCTGCCAGTTGTTTCTTTCTCTTCTTCAATTTAGTCGTCGAAGCGAGCGCGAAGCACTCTTTTGCGAAGGAAAATTCACCAGATTTTTTCATGAGATTGAACCACATCGACGACAAGGCGCTCTCAAAGACGACATTTTCTCCGGTACTGTTTTCATCCAATCTCGCCCAAGGCGCGATATCTTCCCACAAGAACAAAATGTCGCGGATAGCTTCCATTTGGTTCGCGTTTGAGGCTTCGCACGCGTCGAGAGCGTCGTCGATGAATGCTTTTGCATTCGCAAAACTCACCAAATCAGATTCTGAAATTTTCTTCGTCGGCGCCAAAGCTTTCAAACAACTTTCACTTTGAATAAAAAACAAACGAGGAACGCCTGTCGTCGTCGTCGTCGTCGTCGCGACAGGAGCAACAGCAGTCGTAGCCGCTGGTACGGACTGTTGCGATGGTTGTATTGGTGGTTGAGCAGCTTCGTTTACTTTCTTCGTATCTTCATTAATTGAAGGAGAAATCTCTTTTCCTTCTTCACCGTCGCGCGAAGCGGCGGCGGCATCCGCGGTGGCGGTAGGAGTATCGTCAACATTCACCATCATCATTTCAGAGGCGATGTCCGAAATCCATGGAACCTCGTTACTGCTCAGTAAATTGACCACGAACGTGCGATCGTTCTCATTCACGGCTTCACCGACGAATCTCTCCAGGCGAGCAATTGAATCTCTGCGTACAGTGTTCAATACGGACACGGTCTCCTCATCGTTACAACCTTCGTCCGAACCAAAGGACTTTATGATTACGTTTTCAAGCTTTTTTGTATCGAATGGATTTTCATCCAATGCGATTTCGAGCGCGTTTGAGCACATCGTACAGAGAAGAGACTTGTAATCTTCATCGTTGTGCGTGGAGGAAGCGTAAATCTCGGCGACGGCGAGAGCAGAAATGAAAGGTTCGCTGTTGTTCAAAACCATCCATGAAGACACGACGTCTACCAACGTCGCGACGCTTGCTTCTGCGCACACGTCCACTTTTTCTTCCAGTGCGTCGAGTTTATCAGGATGTAATCGCGGTAACGCATTTTCTACTTGATGCACAAACTCGAGATTTTTCACAGAGCGTTTTGCTTCTACTATGAACGCTTTCAAATCATCGTCGCCTGATGATGAAGTCGAATTTTCGAGCTCGTAAAGAACATCTGAATATACCGTGATCTTCAACGCACGGGAGGCTTCGCTGAGAAACGTATGGTCGTTAACGTCTGTTAACAATAAGGATTTCAGGAAATTTGAATCCAAAAATGAAAGCGCTGAACACGCGCTTTCCCATCTCGATTCAGGCGTCGACCGTTTCTTTTTCGTTGTGGTCGTCGTAGCCTCTTTCAAGACACTCGTCACCGCCGACGCGTAGATACTTTGGGATGAAACCATCGAGTTGGCAAATGCTTTCGCGAGAGCAGAGGCGAGCGCGTTCGGAAATTCGGGGTGCGTTTTTGAAGCAACCTCATTTGCAAACAGTCTCGAGATTTCTACCGCAGAAGACTTCCCGTGTATCGCGCCGTCCGATTGAAATATTTGGAACGCGTCGAGAGAAGGGACGAGTTCTTCGAACATATCAAGAAGTAACAAGGCATCATCGTACGAGGCAATCTTGAAATATGAACGCAACACGTCGATGCGTCGCGCGTTTGAAACCACAGGCCAAGCGATGCGAGTCAAAACATCAGCCAAAGAAGAGGATTTCTGTTCCTCCGTTCTCGTTTTCAAAGCTTCCGCGTACGCGTTCAGCAACGTTTCATCGTTTTCGAAATTTGATTCCAACAATGTCTCTGTTCGGGAAATATAAACGTCTCGCGGATCAACGCCGTATGTGTCTGCAAGTCGTAGACAAAGTTTTAAAACAGTTTCAGGCGGTGTCGACGATGTGCTTAATTCTTCGTCGTTGCCTGATTTCGATTTCGGCAGACGGGCTAAATCCGCATCCGAAACGCCGCTACTCGCCAATTCGAGAATTGATTTCGCGCGGTACCCGTACTCAACCTTCGAATCATCGGCTGCAACAAACTCGTTCGCATCAAAGTTTTCTTGTCCGAGTAAAAATGCCAACGTCTCTGCATCTGTCATTGCGTGAACTCGACTGCGATACTTATCAGCCAACTTTGCGTCAACAGTTCCACTTCGTTGCAATGCGTTTGTCAAATCGCTCATACTTGCAGAGGTGAAAGATGATGCATCGTTACGAACCGTCGCGTTTTCATCGTTACCGTCGTCTAGCGCTCTCGCGGCTCTCGAAAAGAATCCAAGAGATAATAAAATGCGAAGTGCGCGCCCGCTCGAAGCTTTCGCAGCGAGTGCGTCCACGGCGTCTCCGGCAATGTTCGGATCCTCGATCATAGCAAGGTAGCCGAACGACTTCGCACACGCGAGCTGTGGCAATTTCGGGAACTGTTGCTCACCGCACTCTTGTCTTTTTCCCGTCGACGAAAACTTTCCAAGTTCGTCGATTTTCTTGAGCATGCATGGCTCCTCTTCGCGCAAAAACGCCAACAACATTTCATCCGATGCCTCCGTGCCTTTCAAGCCGTGATCATACAACGAATTAGGAGAGGAAGATAGTGATTGCTGCTCTTCCACCTGCGCTCTCTGCCACTCTTCTAGAAGTCCGGGTACGTGGGAGGCAGGACAGTGCGAAACTGCGAAAGATATTAAAGTCAATCGCGTCTTCACCGTTAACTGATCGCTACTACTCCCGAGCGCTGCGCAGAGTCGCCAGCACTCGCTATAATCATTCGCAATGAGGCGTAAAGACATTCGAGCGGACGCTTGCAGATCTCTATGCGCGGAGAACGCGTATTCGGCACACATCAACTCGATGCGAAGTGAGGATATGCCGAGACGGTTTCCAACATCGATCAGTTCATCGAGGCGCAAATAGTTCCTTTTTGGGTTCCCAGTGAGACACGAAGATAAAACGCTCTCTCGATTTTCCTTCGCATTTTCAAATTCAAGTGGAGCAATGAAGACGTTGAAAGCGCCAAGTTTTCGAAGCGTGTCTATCAAATATAGCTCTTCGAGCACTTCTGCAAAATGCGATCCAGTCTCCTCATCAAGCGGAATTAATCTCAAGATGGTTTCAGCATTTACGATTGTCTGGTCGTTGATAGATAATGCAGAGCGCGTCAAATCTTTTGCGACCTCAAGTAACAGTGGAAGTGCGTTTTTTTTGGTCGGTAAAATCGGAAGTTTATTACTTTCGGAACGATAGATGTGTTTCTTTGCCGCCGACCAGGCGTTGTACCGTAATTGACTCCGAACGAGCTTTTCTAAAGCAAAGAGTAGAATACCGGAATCTTCCTTGTACTCGACTTTTGGGAACGCACCGAGGAGTAGCGTTTCGATATCCTTGAACAAGTTGAGCCATCCAGAATCGTTGAGTTTCCGGATGTTCTCTTCGTCTAAAATATCAATCAAAAGTTCTTTCGCAAACGCATCATTCGCAGCCGATTCCGATAGTTCACGCAACGATATTTCAAACATATCTTTACGAGAAAGGATAACTTCTGCAGCATCGATAAAAGACATCAACATTTTTATAACTGTATCTTCTTCGTTTGTGATATTTATGTCGTCATTATCGTCATTGAAAATGAGATCCGATAATATCGACTTCAGCTTTTCTATGGACCGTTTATCGATACGGGTAAACGAACGTGTAACCTCTGTGACAACGCGTTCAATACCATTCAAACCACCGAAATATAACGTCGCATTGTTTCTATCATCTTTCGTAAACCATTGTAAAGCACGAGAGAAATAAGTCAATTGCGAAGGTTTATCATGCGCGATTGATACCAACCATTTTTGTAACAAAGTCTGCATTAACGTCGTACCATCGTCGTCATCAACAACGCGAAGGTATCTCGTCGCAACGTCGAGCATCGACCAAACGTTATCTATCGTGGTATTTTCATCGTTCAGCAATAACGATAGTTTCTCATTGTAGGATTTGTCGTGGAATTCTCTCAAGGAAAGCGAGTGAGTACGCATTTGTAAAAGCGCATCGATATCATCGTCTGCCTCTTCGAGAAGAATAATTGCGCGGAGCGCTGACGCGCTTTGCAACGCACTTCCAACGCTAGCGTCTTCCATACAGTTTCTCGAGGACGATGTGGCGGCAAATAAGAAGTCGTGCGCGTTTGATATCGACCCAGATCGTTCGTCAATCTGAAATGCACGTTCAATGACCCATTGTCCGATGTTCCTGGCATGATCCTCATCCTTCCCAGCGTCCATTACATGTTGTACCCTCGTGTGCAACGCAATTGATTTTGCACAGCCATCGTTTTGTTTAACAGTAAACGTCATCCCACACTCTTCGGGCACGATTGAATGTATCATTTCAGGAGATTCACACCAATCAGGAGTTCGAAGTTGAATTTGTTGTCCATCCGAGGAAGTATCCCCATGGTCTAGAATGTCGATTAATACCCTCTTGTATTCCGAGATGCGAGTACACTCTGAAATCTCGCCGAGAGTATCGAGCAAATCACGCTTCCGGAACCAATCCTTGTGTCTTTGAAGCAATATTTCTAATCCTCTGGCATTCCCGGCCCTCGCTATCGCTTTTGCAGCGTCTAGGTAATGAACAAATCGAAAACTTTCGTACGCTGAGGACGAAAAATTACCTAGATGCATTGCACGCAGCGTTTCGAGCCGATCCAACGCGCCGAGAGCCGCTAAGCGCACCCGAAGCCACCATTTCGAATCTTCATCATCGGCGCTTATATCACTAGCGTTGCTAAATTTATCAGTTTCAGCGACGACTCGTGAAAGCAACATTTTTTGTATTTCGTATGTCGGCGCAACGCGCAATAAGCACTCCACAACCACCCACTTTCGATCTGATATGAAAGACAACGCTTCAATAACTGCGGATGACGTAAACCCCGCGTTTTTACTACTGCTACCATTACCACTATATTTGTTCAAATCGTCGACGAGAGCAAACCATTTTTTCTTGTATAAAGCATTCGTGTCCAGCCCGTATAAATTTGCTAGCTCGAGCGCTTCATTCCAGCATTTCGTATCGAGATATTTCGCAAACATTTCTTGTGGCGTTCTTTCATCGATCGTGATCAATCGCCACGATTGGTCGTTTTCCGGAAATGACTCCAGCACACACACTCGCTTCAATTCTTTCTTACTAATGCTGATGCTCCTACTACTATTACTACTGCCGCTCTTGATTTCACAGATGCCTGAAACGTGTGCGAATGTTCCCTGAAATAAAATCTTGCAGTTCGGATTGTCTCGCAAAGTCATCTCGCCAGACTCGTCGTTTGCAAACGCCGAGAGATTATTAGAGAGAAGAGTTGCGGACGAAAGCTGTATTTCCCCGTTGAATATTTTATCTGCTTCATCATCCATACGCGTAATGCTTCGATACTGATTTTCACCGATGAACTCATCTTCACCCGTAAGATCTGTTTCCCACACCGACGCGCTTTTCGTATTCCCGTCGCAAACACCTATTCGAGTCGTCGCGGTTGATGCGTCGGAATCTACACTCACTTCGCAACGCGACGATGATGCTGCTCTGCGGTTACTTTTTACAACAGAGGAAGACGACGCTTTACCAGACGCGACGACTGGCAACTCCCCGTTGTTTTCTGAAATGCAACGAAAACTATACATTGTCACACCCGTCGTCGTTTCCCTTCCTTCATCATCTTCCGATGCTATGCCAACGATGGTGACCGTTCCCGTCTTCTCATCGACCTCAAACCCTTTCACAGAAACCATGCCTTCCACGTTCTTCAACGTAGTTTTTTTCATTTGATGCACATTGCGCACGACAACATCTTCGTCGTCGTTGAACTCAATCGAACGCAACTCCAACTGACACTGCTTTCTCTTCCCTTTTCTCTTCTTTGTACTATTCCCAAAAGAGAGTGCATTCATCCATCCACTCGAGTAGTAAAACGAACGCTCTACGATTGCACACAGCGTAAACGATTTTTTTCCTTCTTCTTCTGTCGTCGTCGTCGTCGGGAGCACAAAGCCGCCGACGAATCGTTCGTCCGGTTTCATATCTTCCCTCCCATCCACGCATATCACTCTCCTCCCGACTCTCGTGTGCACGAACATTTGACCCTTACCAACCTGCGAGGTAAAAAATTGACCGTTATTAAAGAACGACCACTTTGCAAACGCGACGAATAAATCTTCTCTTCTCTTGTTGATGTTATTGATGTTGTTTTTATTGATGTTCTTTTCCCCGTCGCCGCTCGCGCGCAAAGTGACTAACGGCCTGTCCAAATCTTGTCCTCGAAAGACGTATATTTGCAAATAATCAGTCACCAAAACCATCGAGTCTTCCTTCTCGTCATCGCGCGACGAAGACGACGAAGGCGAAGAGCGAGGAGAAGACGCGATCGATAATCGCTCGCTGAACGAAGGCACGCAAATATTCGTTCCTTCTTCTCCTCCTCCGAGTTGATTCTTCTTCTCGACTTCCTCGTTTCGATGCGCAACGGTGGGAAAATCGTCTTCGCGCTCGTAGTGCACTAAAACTTCGTGCAGCATCGTCATCTTTTTCTTTCTCTCTCCGACAAAGAGACTATTCTCTTCGCGTCGCTCTTGCCTCGGTCGCGCTCTTTCTCCTCGTTTTAGATAGATAGAGAGACGAGAGAGACGAGAGAGGAGAGGTGAGAAAGGCGCGCGTGTTGCGAAAAAAAAAAGTGGTGATTTTAAAGAGAAAAAGCTCTCCTCAAAGTCACAAAGACAGAGAGCGCGTGACCAATAATGTCGAGAGAATTCCAGTTTGAAAACGAAAAGTCGGTGTGCGTGCGCTCTCTCTTTCTCTCTCTCTCTCCTTTTCTCTTTCTTTCTTTCTTTCTTTTGCGCGTCTTTTGTTCTGTTTCTGCGATGCAAAACTTTCGATTTCCCCTAATAATAAACTGTCCCTTCTCCTTCTCCTCATCTGATAACGCTCTCTTCCTCTCTCTCTCTTTCTCTCAACAAACAGATGTTGGAAGACGACCATCAAACCGAACGCGCCGTTGAAAATGCATCGGCACGATCGATTTCGCGTCATCGTCGCGTTACAAGGAGGCGTGCTGAAAAAGACAGAGGAAGATGGCTCTCAGTCTGACTTGGTGTTTGAGACCGGGAAAGCGTATTACTTACCGCCGGATCCGCCGAACGAGTTACACGCGGACATCAACGAAGGTCACGTGGACGTGGTCGTCATGGTGTGCGAGTTTAAAAACGAGGGCGAACCGGCGACCGGGGCGAAGACGTGCTCGTGCGGCGATGGCGTGGAGTGTAGTTGTCCGAAGTTTACGGGTTTTCGTTTAGAAGGGAATAGGGCGAGCGACAATTGGCAACCACCGACGACAAAAAGAGACGGATAATAGCTAGAGAATAACTAGAAGAATGAAAGTGCATATGTAACGCTGTACAATGGTAGTAGATATTGAGTGAGGCGCATTTTTTTCTCGTTACAAAGTAGGCGCTTCTTCCGCTAACCGTTCCAACTTTTCTCGAACTTTAACACGAATCGTGCGCTCTAACACTTTCGGGAACTCCATGTACGTCGCCTTGGCGAGCAACCATTCTTCATCTAGGATTTCGAACGCGTCGCAGTACAGCTCGTGGAAAGCGGCGACAAAACTTTTAGGATGACCACTACTTCCGTTACTATTATTGCTATTATCACTACTACTCGCGGTAACGGTAGTAGTCGTGGTAGTGCGTGTTCTTCGAACCAACTCAAAGAACCCAACCACGCATTTATCTACTCTCAGCGTTTCGTTTACCGATCCGTTTTTTATGATTCCATCCACGTCTAAGAGTTTCGTCAATTCGTGCGTGACGTTCACACCCGCTGCCGCGAACGGATACTCCCAATCGCTTCGCTTCCCGTTTTTCTTCTCCACGAGAATTTTAAACGCATCCTTCCTCGTTCGCGAGAAGTAGACTAGATTTTCTAGAGCGAAGACGCCGCATCCTCGTAAATCCGTGGACGGGTGCGTGCCTTGCCATCCCATGTCTTTCCATTTTTCGCTGGCGTGGCCTAAACGCGGTTGTCGAGTAGACGAAGACGAAGAAGACGGAAACTCGACTCCATCCTCTTCAAAACAACTCCTCCACAATATTTCCAACATCTCCACGTGTTCTCGTCTCGTCTCGTCGTACTTCACGTCTAACCGAGATCGAATGTCCACCGCCGTTTCTAAATCGCTTTCGGTCAGTTTCGCGTTTATCTTCCCAGCTTCGTTGTTGTCATCGTCCGGATTCAACTTGGAAGAAATAAATTTGCTCAACTTTGAAAAGAAATACCCGACGTACTCCACGACCGACGCGATCGCTTGTTCGATCGGACTCTGTTGCTGCGAAGCGCTCGCTTCTCCTTTCTTCTTCTCTTCTCCGTCGTCTTTTTTACCTCCATCATCACCACCACCATCATCTTCATCACCGGCGTTGATGTTCTCGAATTTTCGGTGCCTCATTTCCATTTTTTATTAAGAAAGAAGCGAGCGCGCGCGCGCGGAGGGTGCTCTCTTATAAACACACACACACGCACGAAACGGAGATTACAACGACGAAAACGTCGAGCACAAAATAGCCGCGATAATCACCACTACCACCGGTGCGTGCGTGTGTGTGTGTGTGCGCGCGCGTGCGTTTGTTGTATCTATTTTTGAAGTTTTTCGCGAGCGAGTTCCACACTTTTTTATTTTCCAATTTCCCCGCGAAGAAGAAGAGTTTTGAACGCGCGCGCGCGTATGATTCGCGCGGCATCGTCGTCACCATCACCACTTCTCGCCGCTCGATTCATCGACGAAGCGCGGGGAGGAAAATCGACGACGTCGCGAAGAGTGCACCGAGGAGGAGGGAGAAGATTTGACCGCAACTCTTCTTTATCCAAAAGCTGTCGTCGTGGTCTCGGGAAAAAGGGAAACGCCTCGTCGTCCACCCTTCTTCGTCTTCGCGCGCTTCGAGCAGCATCGTCATTGGCGTCGTCGGCGGAGGAGGAGGACGATTTATTCGCCTCGTTGGAACCACCGAGCATAGACTTAGATTTGGAGTCCATGCAAGAAGATTTAGGCGCCGTGTTGGACGACGATGGGTTTGTTTTGAGATACAACAAAGATGGCTGCGAGGAGGAGATGAAAATTTTACGAAACGAGTGCGCGATTATCGATCGGTCGCAGTGGGGGGTGTTTAGAGTCGCGAGCGGTGGAGGGGGAGACATGCGCCGGTTTTTAGAGATAATGGCGTCGTCGTCGTCGAAGGATAGTAGTGCCGAGAGTTTTACGATGGAGGAGCTTGAAAAGATTCAACCGGGGACCGGGAAGCGGGTGAACGGCAGGCTCGATATCTACGCGCAAGAATCTGGCGCATTCTTAGTCATTGTATCGAGAGAAGACGTGAAAGAAAAGAAAGTTGAAACTGTTGCGAAGGAGTGTGGGATTAGCGAAGTTATGAATTTAGCGAGTCGTTGCGTGTTGCTCACCGTGTGCGGGCCAAAAACGTTGGAGGTTTTGAAACCTACTGGCTTAGCGATGGTGTTGGAAGCCGGGAAGGAATACGAAAACGCACACGCAGTGTTTGGATTTGCAAACAGACCGGTGGTGTGTTGTAAAACGAACGAGTTTCTCGGTAAGTGCGGAGAAGAGTCTGCCGTGAACTTTGTTGTGGACGAAGGCGTAGCTGGACAGGTGTGGGCGGCTATTATTAAAGCGGGCGCGATCCCGGTTGGTTCTGAAGCGCTTGAGGCAGTTTTAGGTTAGATCTCTAGTCTACGATGTATTTTCTATAGCTTCTCTAATCCTAATCGTGATATGCTAAGATATGCTAATGCTAATCATCAAATCCAACGGCATCGACTTTTGTCACGTCCAACTGAATGATATCGCACTTAGTCCCGTTCCCGAGTAAATCACCTAAACTCGGGTTGGTGCGGCCTCCGTCGCCGTGGCAAAACTCCTTGATATACGTCCCAGCTTCTGCGCGCAGATCGACGTACACGCACCGGCCTCTCGTTCCAGGTACTACCGATACTTTAATTTCGCGTAAAGTCCTCGGGCGAACCAGATCAGATCGTCTGTGTGACACGCGAATGGGTGTTTGTTGTTTCAACTCTACGTCTTTCATAGCACTCACGACGTCGCAAATAGTGGAATCCATTGGCACTGGCGGGTCGCAAATACACACGCACGAGTAGCTCTTCTCTTTTTCGTTCGAATCTAATCGTAGTCCGACGTTTTTGTATGTTTCTTTCGGCACGGCGCGTAAATTGAACGCTTTGACGTCGGTTTTCAGGAAACTCGATTGATTCATAAAAGCTTCTGCGCGAATGAGATTTTCTCGAAGTTCAGAGGTGCTGGCTTTCGGATTGTGCACCTCCAAAACGAATGGTCTTCCATCACCAAGCATGCGAACGTCCAAATCTTCTCTCCCAGAGGAGTTGAATTTTGCCCCGTCCGCGTGTGCAGATTTTACGATGGCATCTTCTAGCGCGTCTTGAACGCTTTCCGTCGCTCGCGCCCATTTGACTGGACAATTCGACCACGGCGACTGCGGCACGTCTCTCGCAAATTTCGCGTACCGCCCGGCGACGTAGACGGGTGAAGCCCACACGCGGACTCGCGCGACAATTGGATTTTGCTTCTTTTCTACTTTTTGTTTCATTCGCACTGCTTCATAGGTGTTATTGTACAACGCGTTCATCAGCGTTTCCGTCGTAGCGTTTTCAATCGCTCGCAAAAAACTATCCGTCAACGTTTCTTTATACACTCTCGAATACTCCAACCGAGCGTCTTCAAACGCCGCTAAATATTTCGGCTCTGGTTGCGACAGAACGAGTTCCCAGTGCGGTTTTTTGTCCTCTCGTCGTTTTCGTTTCTTCCAGTTTTTCTGTCGATCGTTTGGTCGTTTAACGTTGAAGTGTCGCATCGCTTTGAAATCTTCCGAGACAATCGTCGTCGAACCGTCTCTTTCGTTGCCACTGTCGTCGTTGTTGTCCTTATCACTCTTATTATTATTTCTCGCATTCGCCGCCGCGGACGGCAAACCTTCATACTCCACGTACACCATCACCGACGCTTTCGCCTTATCCCTCACTTGTTGCACTTTATCGCACCCGCTCTCCTCTCTCACCGCCGCCATCGCCGCGTCTCGCGCCGGTTGCGCGACGTCCTCGAGCGCCGCGGAAATACCATTTTTATTCGACGTCCGCACGACAAAGTCGCCGTTCTCGTTCTCGTCCTCCTCTCCCTTCTCTCGTCGTTGTTGTTGCGACTCTTCTCTCTCCAATCTCGATAAAACCTCCCTCGCGACGGACTGGCGAAACGCCACCGACGGCGGAAACGCGAAATCCACGAAGACGGTTTCTCCGTTCGTAACCGCTCTCTTCTTCTTTTTATCTTTGTCTTTCGACGTCGTCACGTACTTTACGAACGCCGCGATATCGCACACCTCGCGTCCTTTATCTTCACCGGTGGTGGTTCCTTTTCTTTTGGTGGTATTCTCGTCGTCGTCGTCACCTTCTTCTTCTTCTTCTTCTTCTTTTGGCGGCTTCGACGCGCCACGGAGGAAGAAGAAGCAATTCAAACACGCCGGACACAGCGACGACGACGACGAAGAAGAAGAGAGCGTGAACGAAGCGTACCTCTTCGTCGCGCAGAATTGGCACAGGTCTTCTCGCAATGATAACAACGCTCTCTTCTTCGAGCCTTCTTCTTCGCTCGTCATCTTCTCGTCGCCGTGTTTCTTTTCGTTCGTTTCGCGCTTTTTTTTTAACGATTTTGTACGCGCATAATACGCGTCAAAACATAATAATAAACGCACGTAAACGCGCGACCGAAGAATGAAGAACAACGATTAATCATCGCGCGTCGTCGTCACCCATGGTCGCTCGTCTTCCTCTCGCCGCCACCTTTTTTCGGCCCCGGCGCGCGTCTGTTTCCTCCTTCGTCGTCTTTTTCTTCTTCTTCTTCTTCTTCTCGTTCGTTTCGGGAAACGAATCAGTCGACGATAACGAAAACGCGAAGACGGCAATAACGATGACGAAAACGAATAAATATCTGTTCCTGTCGACGATCCCTCGCTGGGCGCAAGCGCGAAACGAGCTCGATTTAGAGAGCGATCGGAAGTACGCTCTGAAAAACGCGGATCACGCGATAAACGGAGACGGGAGGGCGTTCGTTGAGGAGACGATTCGAGACGAAGCCACGGGAGAAGTTTTAAAGGTGGAAAAGAGGAAGGCGCGCGAGCGAACGACGCGAGCGAAGGCGTACGCGAACTTTGAGAAGATGTTCGCGGGGTCCGCGGGGAAGTCGAAAAAAGCGAAACGGAGGCCGGCGAGGACGTGCGCGGAAAGGAAGCGCGACGATGAGAGTGGTGTTGTGCGTGAGAATGATAACGCGAAACAGTTAGGCGTGGTCATCGTCGTTTGTTTCGAGAACGTCTCCACGTTGTTGCGAGAGATTGATTGCGAGAAGACGAACGTGTACGCGTACGTCAAGTGCTCGCAACATTTAGTGTTCGATGAAGACGTGGCGGAGAAAGTTGATGCGTGCGTGACGGTGATTCACTCGAAGATCACGAGGAGGCCGAACGCGAAAATGCACGTCGAGTGGATGGGACATATTTTGGCGCGTTACGACGCGCTTGAACCGAATTTGATGTTCTTGAAAGGCGTGTATAGGAATAAAGGGAAATCGAGTTTAGATCCCGCGTGGATCAACGCGCTCCAAAGGGAAGAACAAACTGCCGCGATGGATTTTTCGTTCGCGTGCTTGATGGATCAATCGACCGATTTTCCGGTACGAAGTGAAAATTTGTTGGACGTCACGGACTCGGAGAACTTGTTGTGTTCGTTGTACGAACGGTACAGTTGCGAGAAAGACACGTGCAAAAACTTTTTAGGGTGCGCGCACTCGATGTTTGCGGCTTCCTCAGAACGGATTCGATCTTTGCCGAAAACGGAGTATTTACATTTGTACGATTTCCTCATGAATGAACGGAGCGATTATCACATATACACGATGGAAAAAGCGTGGGCAGTAATCCTCGGGTGCGCGAAGACGTACGGAGCATATGTGAGAAATATGCCGTTACCGCTTCGCGTGCGATGCGGACGAGGAGAGTACGGGACGTTTGATGTCGCGCAAGTGCTATCGCCGTGGTGGATAGACATTTTAACGAGGCAGGGTGTAGAGCCGAAATCACCGCCGATAACGATGACGCCGTGCGAGAACCGAACGAAACATTTTTACGACTCGTGGTTTCCGTGCGGATTGTTTTAAGAGAGAATTTTAGAATAATGATTTTAGGAGTTCGCGTAGCGATGCGGGATAGCCGCAAGTAGATATAATTTTAGATGGAGCACATGCAAGTAATAGATCATCTCATGTTAGAATTTATTCGAGTTTATCTAAGCTAACGTCCACTTCCTCCCTGGTTTCCAAATTCTTCACCTTGACAATCCCGTCTTCCTGTTCTTTCTTCCCGATGGTCAGCAACCGCTTCGCGCCGACGCGTTCGGCGTGTTTAAACGTCCACTTGGACTTTTTGCCATCCTCTAAAACCACGTCTACTTTTCTTCCGTTTTTTCTCAAAATACTCGCCGCTTTCATCGCCGTTTCTCGGCAACTTTCGTCCATGGAAAACACCACGTCGTCTACGTTCATCGTTTTCAACGCCTCTTCTGGCATCAAGCCTCGATCTTTCAAGAGCTCTACAATCACCGCGTCGCCAAAACCAAAACCAACCATCGGAGTGTATTCGCCACCTAACGTACTAATCAACCCGTCGTATCTCCCGCCGCCGCAGATCGCTCTCAACTCGCCTCGTCGATCGAAGCCTTCGAAAACAACACCGGTATAATACGCCAATCCTCTCACGACGGACGCGTCAAAGACTAACCAATCTTCAATCCCATACGCTCTCGCTAATGCGAATAGCTTCTCCATCTCTTTCGCGCACTCGTCCTCCTCGCCTAGTAAACTTTTCAACCCTTCCAAGGAATTCGTTTCCATGCATGTCAAAACAGATTGCGTCGCCTCTTCGTTTAAACCAACCTCTATCAACTCTTCGATAATTTTCTCTCTTGGTAACTTTTCAATTTTATCCACGACGACGCACACGTTCGCGAATATCTCCACCGGCACGCCCGCTTTTTCCATCACTCTCGCTAACACCTTCCTCGAATTCACCTTAATGCCAACGTCTTCGCTCGTAATCCCTACGCTCGTAAAGAAATGGCAAATCGCGCTCAACAACTCCACCTCTGCTTCCACGCCTTCCACGCCGATGATGTCCATGTTCCACTGGTAATGCTCTCTTCTCCTCCCTCGAGTCATCCTCTCGTATCTCCAACATTGTCCAATCGCGAACCACTTCGCCGGCACCGCTAAACTTTTCCCTTTCTGCATGATCAATCTCGCCAAACTCGGCGTCAACTCCGGTCGTAAACTCACTCTTCGATCGCCTTTATCGGAAAAATTATACAGCTGTCCTTGAATCTCCTCGCCCGCTTTGCGAGTAAACAACGCCTCGGATTCCAACACGGGAGCGTCGAACTCTTCGAACCCAAACTGCAACGCCGTTTGGCGAAAGCTGTCGAAGAGCCAATTCCGTTTCCGCATTTCCTCGGGAGGGAAATCTCGCGTGCCTTTTGGCGGATTCAAGTCTATTTGTTGCTGCTGTTGTTGATTCTTTTTGGCATCCACGTTGGCGGTTTGTTTCGTCACCGAACGCCCTCCTCCGTCGGCGCGAGTGATCGCACACATGCCTCTCTCGTGAGTCCGCCCAGATAACCGTTTCATAAACATCGCGCTCTTCTTCGGAAACGTTATCGTCGTAGTCGTAGTCGTCCCCATCATCGCAGAAGAAGAACAAGAACAAGAAGCCGGGGAACGTTTTGTTCCAAAATCAAAGTTGGATGACGACGCAATCGAAATCACCCTTCGACCACCGCCGGCAGCTCTCGAAGACGACGAAGACGAAGTTGAAGAAGACGTTGAAGGAGAAGAAGGCGGAGAAGACGATGGTTTCACCGCTTTCGACAACACCGCGCGTCGGAAGAGAAACTTTGCCGCCGTCATGGAGGTGTGAGCGCTCATTTTTTCCTTTTAAAATTTACGAGTGAGGTTTTTTGTGTTATCTTCTTCTACTTTTTTTTTTACAACGAGCTCTCTCTCTCTTCTAAATAACTACGTACTAAAATTTTTTTCCTTCATCTTCTTTTAACGATTAACTTTCAAGCCATCGATCAACCCGTCCTCGAACTGGTCGATGCAGAACCTCTCGTACGACCAGTGGTGCCGCTGCGCCCAGCCTTTTCGGTCCCACGAGGCGCTTTTTTTTACGAAATAATGCTTCGTCTCTTTCGTCTCGCGGCTCGTGCCGAAACCGTAGAGGTTGACTTTACCGCATAAGTTTAACGCCAATTGGATGCCGTAATAGCCGGCGGACATTTTGAGAGCGTTGCATTTCTTTCCGAGCTTTTGGTTTTCCGCGCAGGAGAGGTCCTCGATGCCTTTGATTTTGTTGATTTTCCAGTACCAGAAGATGTATTTGCTGTCGCGGTGGGAAGGGTAGACGAGGCGGCACGAGCCGTTGCCGGCGGAAGAACCTCCTTTACCCTTGGATTTATCGCGTTCGCACATTTTATCCGGAGGGGAGGCGGTGTAATGGACGCAAACTTCGTTGCCGAAGTTTTTGGAGCCTCGTTCGCCTTTCGCGCAGAAATCAGAGTTTTGGATGCGAATGGTTGTTTTCGCGCCGACGACGGATTCGTAGCCGACGGTTGGCGCATCGTTGAATCGAATGACAACGTCGTGATTGTCGATATCTTTGCCATAATTTTTATTATTCTCGATGTTACCGTTAGAACCGACGACGGCGCAGGTGTTAAACGGAAGTAAGTCCGGTAGATCTGGAGCAGATTCTTTCGTCGTCGCGATGAAACGCGAACGGAGAATGTGCGCCACGCGCATTTTTCTGTCTGCCTTTTCTCCGTACTTCTCTTCGTATTGCGAATGGAACGGGTCGTGGTTTACACCCATGGCGCATTTGATTACCTTCTCTTTGTCGAAGACGTTCGCGTCTATCGCTGGTTCAAACCCGTTCTCCGTGCAATTCGGTCCGGAATATAAAAGTGGACATCGACATTTCCCGTCCACGCACCGGTGGTATTTGGAACACGACGGCGAACACGAAGACGACCCGTCTCCTTCGCCGTCGTCGTCGTCCTCACCATCATCCTCTCGACCATCACCGTTGCCGTCACCACTACTGCTACGTTCTCTTCCATCTGCTACTCTGTCATCACGATTATCGTTAATGCTATCGCTATCATCGCTATTACTACCGCCGCTGCCGAACAACATGGAACTCAACGAAGACGAAGTCGCTTTCTTGAAGTACTCGTTGTACGTATCGGAGACGAATTGGAAATGGTTGTTCAGCGAACCCCAACTGGAAGCGTATTCTGCTTTCGCGTTTTTACCGCCAATTTCCTCTCCCGCACCACTCGACTCCTCTTCTTCTGCATCATCATCCTCTTCTTCTTCTTCTTCTTCTTCTTTTCCGCGCGCTAACTCCTCCTTCTTTTTCGTCTTTTTCTCTCTGATATCTTCCCCTCTGGCGACGAGCTCTTGCGTCACCTTGGCGATCGCCGACTCCGTTATCGACAGCTTCGTTTGTAGCTCGCGCAACTTTGACGACGATGCTCCTTTCGTCGTCTGTTTCGCCGCGGCGACAAAACCGACGACGTCACCGCCCGGAGACGACGACGACGACGACCAACAACAACACGCGCGCGACAACAGTAAAAAGAAACACACCCACAAAGTCGAAAAATGCGAAAACGAGAAGAGCGTCGAACTCATCATCTTCCCGCCTTTGGCGGCGGCTTTAAACGAAGAAGACGACGTCGCGAACAACCCGGCGGCTCCTCCGCGACGAGTTTCTCTCTTCTTTTTTCTCGTCGTCGACATTTCTCTCCTCTCTTTATTATAGGAAAAAGCGAGAGAGAAGAGAGAGAAGAGCACGACGGGGAAAAGCCGAGCAGC
>Ga0182095_1380897_pt1 | contig 31780 bp, 18 predicted proteins | sample 041ome_19_FD_127784 | JGI IMG/M metagenome (GOLD analysis project Ga0182095, IMG submission 127784) | Metatranscriptome of coastal salt marsh microbial communities from the Groves Creek Marsh, Georgia, USA - 041412BS metaT (Metagenome... | ecosystem: Environmental > Aquatic > Marine > Intertidal...
AACCAAAGTCGAGCAGTTCGTCAGAGACGAACTAAAAGATCACGACGGTTCGCACGACTACTGGCACATTCATCGCGTGCGCAACAACGCTTTATCGCTGGCTAAACAGGAAGGAATCACTTCCGAAGAGGATTTGACCATCATTGAAGTCTCTTGTCTTTTACACGACGTCAGGGATTGGAAATACTCAACGGAACAGAAGGGGAGTTTCGAGGAGGTTGTCGAGGACGTTTTGAAGGATTACGCTAAAAAAAACATAGTAATAGACATAGTGAATAACATTGGATTTAAGGAAGAGCTAAAAACATCTTCGGACGGCGCATCGACGCCGGAGGAGGATGCTTCGCGTAGGATTAGGCAAGACATCAAATTCAAAATTGTTAGCGATGCGGACAGACTCGACGCCATCGGCGCGATTGGCATCGGACGGACATTCTGCTTCGGTGGGGCGAAGAGAAACCCAATGCACGACCCGAACATCAAACCAAACATAGGCTTAACGAGAGAGGAGTACCAGGCGGCGCACAATCCGGGAATGATAAATACCACCATCAATCACTTTCACGAAAAACTCTTGAAATTAAAAGGTTTGATGAAGACCGAGAGCGGGACGAAGATGGCATTGAAGCGGCACGAGGTCATGGAAAGGTTTCTCAAAGATTTTCACGACGAATGGGAAGGACTGTAATTGCTTGACAAATATTGTCTTGTTTGTGCATCAATTCATTCGCGCGCGTATACCTACTTATTATTTAGCTGTTCATTTACTGCTATCACCTATCCCTAAAAATTCACCAGTCGCGATGTTTTTTGTTCTCACTTTCAAATAATATTTCGTGAATACGTTATGCTTTCCTGAATATCCCGGGATATATAACGTCCGCGCGAGGAAATCGGTCGACCTTGAATTATCGAGAAACGGTAAACTCCTGACGACGTCCCAACCGTAATCGTTCGGCTCTTCTTTGAAATATTTCTGGCTGTCGTTCGTTTCGTCGGTTTCTACGAGGAAATCGCACGGCGAAGACGCATTTGGAAAGAACCACTGGTTTTCATGCGCCTGGTTCTTATCGTTCAAACCTACGGGTGCACCCGCAGTTCCTTTCCCAGCTGCACTCTCGAAATACATTGGTAGCGCACCATTGAACGCACCTTTGATGAAACGTATTCGATACTTTTCATTTGGTAAATGGAAATGCGAAGGAAATCGGTACCATTCGTCGCCGACGCATACGTTGACGACGTCGTTCGGATTTTTATCCGGGAGCCACCCTAAAGGTTTCACCGGTAATGACGCGTAAACCTCGATCGGTGCGCCGTAGTACGTGATCAAAGCGAACGTTCTCGACGCTGAAAGCAATATGAACAACATCAACGAAGAAACGCCGAGTAAAGCAGCGAACAGCGTAAACGCTCGATGCGAGGATTTAAGAAAAGGCCCAGTTTTAGCACGCTTTGTGACGCGAGAAAACGTTCTAAACGTATCAAATATCGCCGCGACAGATATTCCAGCCGATAACGCTAAAGGGCCATAAACGATGTATAAGAATCGTTCCTCTTTATGCGGCATTAAAGAGAAAAATCCCAAGGCGACGTGAAACGGCAACGCACAAAATAAAAGCGCCAACCAAGGCACTTTCGTTCTCTTACTCGCGGTAGTTGTTTTTGCATTCTTTTGCTTCGCCTCTATGATGCGTTGAAAAAGGTGCGAAAATAACGCCATTATTGGCGCAACCAATGCCAAGGGAAACGCGACGTTGAACTGTAACGCTAAGTTCCGCAAATAAAACGACCAATTTTCCGTCCCGTACAACTCGGAGCCTCCGGAACCTCGAACGTTGTATTTCACGATGTTCACCAGCGAACTCGTCCATTCTGTTTTAAATATACCGTTCGAAAAACCACCGTAAAAAAACGTATCGCACAACGTAGATAAAATCAATATTATCACCGTCGGTAAAACGATCGCTTTTGCCGTCCTCCACGCGTGCACCATCCAAATTGACAAAAGGCCAATCGGCACGCACGCTACGCCCGCAAACGGCCATCCGACTAAAACGCCGACGACGCACCACATGCACGCCCTCTCCATCGCCCTCGATTCAATCACCAACGTCTCCTCGACGATAACGTCCTCGTCGTCGTCTTCATCCTCCTCCACCTCGTCGTCTGAAACTTTCGCTTTTTTTATCTTCTTCTTCTTCTTTTTCAACTCCTCCTTGGCGACAAACTCGCCGAACCGCTCTCGCGTCGCGCGAAAGTTCAAATACTCGATCGCGCTCGCCGCCGCTCGAGTCACGCACCCCATGGCAAAACTGTTCGGCAACATCGCCGTCGACGAGACAAAATTACCAGTGGCAAAACTCAACACCAAAAGCACCGTCGCGCCGACTTTCGGTTCAATCATCAAACACTCCTTCACTAAAAACGAGTCGCCTCTCACGCTGAATATCGCCAACGCGAATCGCAACGCGTAAAACACAATCTCCTTCCCTCTTCCCGACCGGCACCCGAACAAAAACCGAAACGGCAACCCGACCCACGCGTGCAAAAGCAAATACAAATACGACCTCAGCTTAAACTCTCCGCTCAATTCCCACGATTGCACGCCTTCATCGCACAAAAGAAAATGCACCGGTTCCCAACTTTGAAACGTCTCGTCGCAATCGTGGATGAGATTGTGAAACGAAGACGACGCTCGGAACGCCACGAGCAAGAGGAAAAGCCGCAAGGACGTCAGCTCGTCTTTTCTGTGGCTTCGCTTTTTCGTTTCTTTTTCTCGTCGCGGTGTTGGTATCATATTTGTCGTCGTCCTCGTTTCGTTAGCAGCAGCAGCAGGGGACGACAATCGGTGCTTCAGAAAGCCAACCAACCGTATGTATAAAACGTGGGTCGAGCGCGACGAACGACGACGACGAGAGGAGCGAGAGGGTATTCTCTGAAGCTCTCTCTCTGCCTCTCTCTCTCTCTAAAAGTTCGCGCGCGCGTGCGTTTTCATCAACGAGCGCTTTTGACGCACCAAAACTTTGAATACGTGTAGACTTCTTCTTCGAGAGGAGGAGGAGGGGAAAGCGTTCGAAAAAAGCGTTCGAAGAAAGGACTCCAAAAAAGAGGAAAGATACGAAGAAGAAGAAGAAGAAGAAGCTTTTAATAGACAGATAGAGCTATTTTCTCTCTCTCGTGGACGCGAAAGAAGAGCCGCTCGCTCGCTCACCGCGACGTTCTTTTTATTATTTTTTACGAGTGCTTTTCCCCAAAGTAGAGCGCTATACCACCCACACACTCTCACAAGAAGAAGAAATGAGCGAAGGACCGTCGTTCGAAGCCGCGTGCCGAACGCTGGAGGACATGTTCCCAGATTTGGACCCGATCGTCGTCCGGTCGGTGTTAGACGCGAAAGACGGGGACATGAACGAAACGACGACGAAGTTATTAGCGATGAGTCGAAGCAAACGAGGAGGGAACTCGACGAGTTCTGGAACCGGAGCAGGAGGAGGGTACGGGGACGCGCCGAGGAGCGAAAGCATGGGTGGGGGTGGAGAGGATGTTAATCCGTATTCGAGAGATGCCAGGTGAGATATATGCGTGTGTCTTTTTGTCGCGCGCGGATAGATAGACAGACGGAGAGAGAGAGATGAAAGAACTCATCTCTCCCTCTCTCTCTGTTAGCGCGTTTTTTTCCTCACTCGATGCATTCTCTTTCGCGATCGAACGGCACGCGATGCGCGAACCGATTTTGAAACTTTTCTTCGCGCGAACGCGTTCAGATGGTATTTTTCGATGCACGTGTGCGCGTATTTTTAATGTTTCGGTGTTTCTGGTGTCAACGAGCGGTGATATTCGAGCGCGTTTTCGTCGTTGTGGATTTTCGTCGTTTTGGATGGTAAAATCGGGTGGCGCTCCGTCGTTCGAACCGAACGAGAGAGAAAAAAGAACGAGGAAAAAAAGAAAGTTACTCGCGCGCGCGTTGATCGTTTTTGAACATCGACGATTAAAAACACACACTCACGCACGACCATTTTGTCTTTTTATGAACTACAGGCACAGCAGCATATACAACAGCCAACCGCCGCCGGACGACGACGATAACTTTTGGGGATGGCTCACCGGCGAAGAAGGGAGAAGAGTGCCGGCGTCGAGCGCGAATTACGCCACGGGGATCACCGAGGACGACGATACGTTCAATTGGTTAGCGAACCAGGCGAATTATTACGCCGGGGAGTTATCGAGAAACGTAAAATCGATGACCGATGCGATCGCGGAGGAGTTGTTGGGCCCAGCCGAGGATGAAGAGGGAGAGGAGATTGAGGAAGAGGACGAGTCGGTGAGAGGCGACGGGCACGTCGTGGCTGGCGGCGCGACGTTGAACGCGAGTAGAAGAGGGAAGGTAAAGGACGAAAAACCGAAAATGAAACCGAAGAAGAAGAAAACGCCGCGAGAGTTGGAAGAAGAGGACGATCCTTTGGGAGGATTTTTGGAGTTGTTGGGGTTAGAGGACGAGGAGGAAGAGGAGTACGTGCGCAGAGACTCGAAGAAGGACAAGTAGAGAGATTTTGAGATTTATTTTTTGTACGTTGTTTGAGAAGAAGAGAAAGAGAGAGAGAGAGAAAGAAAGAGAGTGCGCTCGGGAGAGTGATTGAACAATTGCTCAACATAAGACCATGTTATCAATACTTATTAGCTTATTACCATCATTATATACCAAGTAATGCGTAATTTACTACCCGAATATACGACGCGAGTTAACTACGGAGGTCAACGAAGAGGACGAAGAAGTCGAGCTTCTCGATTTGCGAGCGTTGATGACGCTGGAGAATGGTTTATGCAGAGCTTCTTTCCGTTTCTCTTTCTCGCGTCTCCGAAGTTCCTCAACTGTCACCGGACTACGCAAGGGCGCATCTGGAAACCGCTCGAACCGCTCCGTCGCAAACGAGTCGTTCCATTCTGGCTTTCTGTTTCTGTTCGATTCATTTTCGATATTCTTCGCGACGTCTGTATTCACCGTAGATCTTCGACCTTCTTTACGTCGCTTCATCTCCGCCGTGCGCTTGTTATATCGATGCTCGAAAGTTATTCTCGTCGACGCTATGTTCCTTTTCGCTTTCTCATCCTTTTCCTCGCGTAACTGAGTTGCGCTCTTCTTCGTCTCGCCCGTCATCTTTTTCTTCACGTGCGCAGCCTCCTTCCTCCTTTTCTCATCCGCTAAAATCCTCCTCGCGAGCGCCACCGCTTCCGCTTTCATGTTCCTCTCCATCACCCGATTCTTCATCTTCTCTTTTCGCAACTCTTCCCTCAACGTCTCTCTCTTCTTCTCCTCGACGACGTTCTCGCGTCGTCCAACAACCATCGACTCTACCTTCTCCTCCTCCTCTTCCTCCTTCGTACCAACGTCCTCCTCCTTCTCGTCTCCCTCTTCGAGCGTGTGCAACACCCGATGCGGAGGCGGCGATAACTTTATCTCACTCCTCCTCTTCTCTTCGGCTCCTTTTCGCGCGTCCATCTTCGCCAACATCGCGGCGCGTTGCCACTCGTGAAAGTCAACGCCGAATGGAATGTCGCATGCATTTGCTGTTGTCGTCGCTGATGTTGTCGTTGATGACGCGAACGACGAGTCTTCTTCTGCCGTCGACAAAATCGAGCACGATTCGAGGCGGTGCGCGACGACATCGTCTACCGACATCTCTTCCGCAGATTCCAATCGTTCGTCGTAATGACGAGCCGCGTTCGTCGTCGCTTCCTTTTCGTCGTCGTCCTTCGCGGGTATCCAAAGAAGCACTTCTTTCATTTCGTTGACTTTTTTTTTAAAGCCGTTTCGCGAGACTTTTTTGCCGTTTCTTGGGGAAAAAAATTGCTCTTCGTATCAACACACTCTTTTGAGCTTTTTGTCGCGACGATTACCTGATCACATCGACGAGAAGATAAACGGGCGAAACAAAAAGAGAGCATGTTTTCCGCGGCTGCGAGGAGGCAACGACGACGACACCATCCGCTCGGGAAACGACCGGACGTCTTTTCTCGTTTGTTTTGCAGAATCGCGGCATCGACCACAACCACCGTCGGCGTTTCGTTCGACGAGACGACTCGTTCTTCTTCTTCTTCTTCTTCTTCGATCGGGAGTCGCGTCTTACCCGCGTCCGCGCGCGCGTCGACGATTGCCAAAAGTCAAAGAAGATCCTTTTCTTCCTCTTCCGCGACTCTGAGAGAGAATCAAAACGATTCCTTTCGCTACCAAAAGCTCTTCGAGTTCGAGAAGCCGAGGGAGACGCCGTGGAAAAAGTTAACCGGTGATTTCGTCTCCGTCGTGGAATACCACCGCGAAGAAGAAGGAGAAAACGGCGGGAATGAGACAAAGAGGAAGCAAAAGTTCCTCAAAATTGAACCGGAAGCGTTGCGATTACTCTCGGAACGCGCGATGATTGATATCGCGCATTTACTTCGTCCGGGGCATTTGCAACAGTTGAGGAACATTTTGGACGATGCGGAGGCGTCGAAGAACGATAAGTTTGTCGCGTTGGAGCTGTTGAAGAACGCGTGCGTGGCGGCGGGGAAGGTGTTGCCGGGATGTCAAGACACCGGGACCGCGATTGTCGCCGGGTACAGAGATATGGGGGTTTTGACAGATGGGAACGACGAGGAGTGTTTATCGCGAGGGGTGTACGACGCGTACGTGAAAAGGAATTTGAGGTACAGTCAAGTCGCGGCGACGACGATGTACGAGGAGAAGAACACGGGCTCGAATTTACCCGCGCAGATTGATTTATACGCGACGAATAGTAGTCGATTTAATAGTAGTAGTGATAGCAGCAACAGTAGCGAAGGCGAAGAAAAAGTTCCCGAGTATCATTTCCATTTCATGGCGAAAGGTGGCGGGTCCGCGAACAAGACGTTTTTGTTTCAAGAAACGAAAGCGCTTTTGAACCCTACGCGCATGAAATCCTTCCTCGAGGAAAAGATTAAATTACTGGGAACGTCGGCGTGTCCACCGTACCATTTAGCGCTCGTCGTGGGTGGCTTGTCTGCGGAACAGAATTTGAAAACCGTGAAAATGGCCTCGGCGAGATATTACGACACGTTGCCAACCACCGGGAACGCATTCGGCCGAGCCTTCCGTGACGTCGAGTTGGAACAACAGATTTTGCAAATCACGAGAGAGATGGGTATTGGCGCGCAGTTTGGCGGGAAGTATTTTTGCCACGACGTTCGCGTGATTCGTTTGCCGAGACACGGCGCTTCTTGTCCCGTAGGTTTAGGCGTTTCGTGTTCCGCAGATCGGCAGGCGCACGGGAAAATTACCAAAGACGGCGTGTTCATCGAACAACTGGAAGACGATCCGGCGCAGTACTTACCGGAAGTTAAATTAGAAAGTGACGGGGACGGTAATGCTGGCGATGTGGTGAAAATTGACTTGAATCAACCGATGACAGACGTGTTGAAAACCTTATCGAAATGCCCCGTCGCGACGCGTCTTTCCTTGACGGGCTCTTTGATTGTCGCGCGCGACATCGCTCACGCAAAACTCCAAGAGCGCTTAAACAACGGCGAACCTCTGCCGCAATACATGAAGGACCACCCGGTTTACTACGCCGGTCCCGCGAAAACCCCAGAAGGTAAAGCCAGTGGCAGTTTCGGTCCAACCACCGCGGGTCGCATGGACGCGTACGTCGACGCGTTTCAAAAAGCCGGCGGCTCTATGATCATGCTCGCCAAAGGAAATCGATCTAATAAAGTCACCCGAGCGTGTAAAGAAAACGGCGGGTTCTACTTAGGCTCCGTCGGTGGTCCCGCCGCCATTTTAGCCGAAACCAACATTAAAAAAGTCCAGGTGCAAGAGTTCCCGGAGTTGGGCATGGAAGCGATTTGGAAAATCGACGTCGTTGATTTCCCCGCCTTTGTCGTCGTCGACGATAAAGGGAACGATTTCTTCAAGAAATGGAGCGCGGAGTAGTGATTGAGACGGACGACGAGTTCATCGTTCGATCGCGAGAGGTGTGAACATGAATCGAGAAATATTGTGTGCATCTTTTTTTGTGTTGTAGCGACGACGACGACGCTTCCGACCGAAAAGCAACAGAGTTTTGTTTTGTTTTAATGCGATGAAACCATAAATCTTTTTTTTTCAAAATCCAAAAATTCAAAAATTACAGTTGCGCATCCTCAAACATAGATATCGCGCGCGCGCGCGCGAGGAAAAAATGAACGCCTCGGAAACGAAAGTGCTCAACAAACTCCGGCAAGACTTGGAACGCGAAGGTTTCCAACTCGCCCCGGGATGGCGAGTCGCCATCGAAACTCGGAAATCCGGAGCGACCAAAGGCGGGACGGATAAGTACTACTTTTCCCCGGACGGGAAAAAGTTGCGGTCGAAGACGGAAGTGATGCGATTTTTAGGAAACGGGACGATGACGGCGACGAAAGGCGGTAGGCAAAGCCGAGGGATGCGAAACGCGGCGACAACGATGACGAAGGAGAAGGAGAACGAAGCGGTCGATGTCGAACGGTCGAAGAAAAAGAGCAAAGAGAAGAAGAGGAAGAAAAAAGCGCTCGGGAACGCGACGAACGACGACGGTTTGAATTTTTTCAAAAATCAGCAGCGAGAAGAGGAGAAACACGACGCGAAGCGAAAGAAGAGAGACGAGGAACGGTTCCAGCAAAGCTTCCACCATCGAGCGCCGATGGTCACGACGCACATCATGGGAATGGAGGACGAGGAGGATGAGGAGGAAGAGGACGAATTGTCTCCGGCGTTGCAACAATCGCAAGACTCGGAGCAGTTTTGCGAGTTGAGTTCGTTCGTGAACGATTTGTTGGAAGCGCCGACGACGACTGGGGCGGCGACCACGGTGACAAAGGCGGTATATGGTTCGCAAGATGACGATTTGGAAGATATGAGCGAAGAGCAGATGATGAACCAGTATTTTCAATTGACTGGGTTTGAGCCCCGATACGCGGACGTGTACGAGTTGAAGAGGATGTTAGCGAGCGAGAGGAGAGGACACGGGAACAGAAGCGGTAGCAAAAATGCTGTCGTTTTGGACAGAACGATTAGTGGTGAGTTGCAATTACAAAGATCGTTGGTGTTTGAAACTGCCGAGGCGAAGTTTGCGAACGCGATGAGCGCGGTGCCGAAATATCTTGGTAATACAACCTACGGTTCGTCCGGCGGCGGTAGCGGCCAGTCTCCGTACGCCAGAAACACTTCGCCCGTGCCGAATTCAATGGCCGTGACAACGACACCACCGACGGAGACGATGTTCTCGATGAATCATCATCAACAACAACAATATTCATTAGATAATAGTCAACGTCGAGGACATCAGGATCCATCGTCTTCATTTATTATGCAACGCGTAACGGGTTCGCGTTTGCAACAGCAAAATAGTCAAGCGCTGGTCGTTGGTATCTCGAAAACGTTCGACCCACTCGATCAAACCACGGTAAACGAAGTCTATCGTGCGTTATCGTTACAGAATGAAGATGCTAAATTGTTTATATCTCAAAGAGACGACGAGCTGCGTCAAATTACGACCATCGTTGAAGGATGCTTGAGAGACCACCGATCGGGTTCAATTTACGTGGGCGGCTTGCCTGGTACTGGGAAATCGTTAACGCTCGGTGCAGTAGAGAAAACAGTTAAGAGATGGTCCTCATCTACGACCGGCGTCGCTAAATCGCGACCACCAAAAGTATGTTCGATCAATTGTATGGCCATCCAAGGGAAACCGACTTTTGTATTCAAGCGCATTTGTGAGCAATTGAACATCGTACCCACGGAAGACGACCGAATCCGAGGAAAAGCCGAGTGTTCAGATATGTACGAAGTTTGCGCGGAGATCACCGCTATTCGACGATTCGTGAGTGGAGGTAAAGTCAGTGGTGAGGCAGAGCGGTACGTTTGCAACGACGACGATTACGAGAAGGACAATGAAGGCGTCGACCATCGACTCGCTTTGATGAACAGCGCTGCAGCACATCCTCACAAATCCGCACACAACTCGTCCATGGTGATAATTCTTCTCGATGAAATGGATCAACTCGAGTATCGCGATGCGGCCATTCTGTACGAGCTCTTTGCTCTTCCATCGCTCCCGCATTCGCGATGCATCTTGGTAGGCGTATCGAACGCTATGAATTTGACTGATAAAGCGTTACCGCGTCTCCGCGCGCGCGGATGTGAACCATCCTTGGTTAGATTTACCGCGTACACGTCCGTTCAGCTCAAACAACTCCTATGTGAGCGCGTGCAGAAGTACGACGCTTTCGAGTTGAACGCCTTGGAACTTTGCGCGCGAAAAGTCTCCGCGCAAACTGGCGACATGCGCAAAGCGTTGCGCGTCTGCACTGACGCTTTACAACTCTGCGTCGACGAAGCCAGAAATCGCTACGAGTCCATTCAACGTGAAAGGTGCGTCGTCCTCGAAAACGGCGACGTCATTGAAGGCGCTGCCCTCGAAACGCTGCCACCTATTCACAAAATCAAAATCTCGCACATGGCCAAAGCCATCTCCAAAATCTTCCAAAATCCAGTTGTGGAGACCATTCGAGCATTACCGCAACAGCAACAAATGATTTTGTGCTCGTGCGTCCGCATCTTTGGAGCGAGAACGGACTTCAACAAAACGGCGAAAGAAATCACCCTGCGAGAACTTCTCGCGAGTTACACGAACTTGTGCAGAGAGGCGAAAATACGCGAGATGGTCCCATCTGATTTTAGCACCGCGTGCGATCGACTCGCCGACGCGAGATTACTGTCCATCAAAGGTGGGTCCGAAGAGTACGCCAGACGCGTCAGCATGCTCGTCCAACGCGACGACGTGTTGTTCTCTTTGCAAGGCGTGCGATTCTTCGCGAACTTGATTGGCGATAACGCCATGTGAGTGAGAACAAATTTTTTTTAATAGAGAGGAGAGAGAGAATTCGAAATCAGAAGTTTTTATAGATACAAAAAATACGACACAATAATCACAATCGCGCGCGCTTTTAACGCACTCACAAACATCGAATGCTATCCGTAACCACCGCGAGAGTATCTTTGCTTCGTGGCGCGTCGTCTTTCGTCGTCAATCGATCGAAGAAGAGCGCCAACCGATCGCGCTTTGGTGCGAAACCCTCGATACGCTTCGCGAGAGCGACTTCAGACGACGACGCATACCAAGAAGAGGACGAGGAGGAGTGGAAGATGGGCTCCGACGCGAAGAGCAACGTGATCCCGCGCGCGCCAAAACTACCGGGGAACGCGCCGGAGTATTTGAACGGCGTGTTGGCGTTTAATCGTTTTTATCCGGAAAACGCGAGAGGCGATGCGTTCAACAGACATCTCGTGGTTGCCTTGGTGAGTCTTTTTTAGATATGCGCGCGTGTATTTTTTTCTTTCTCTCTCTTTCTCTCGGAAGAGTATTCTTAACGCCAGCTCGCGCTCTTCGGCAATGATGAAAAAGAATGTCCTTAAAATTGTACTATGATTTTGTGTTATGATTAAAAATACAGTTTCGAAGTATTGAGCCGGAGAAGCGTTCTGAAAGAGAATGCTCCTTTCTTTTCCATCGATATCGATTCGATTGTTCGTGCGTGTGCCGAAGCGCGGCGGGTACCTAGTTCTCGCGGGTTTCGTTATTTCTTTTCAGCGATGATTAAAACGTACACGTAAGTTTCTTTTTATGAACGAATTATGATTACGGATGAGTCCCTTTTTATGAGCTGAAAACATCGAAATACGCGATCGATACGACCCTTTCGCCAGCGGATCAGCGCGCACTGAGAATGTCATTTATGTTCGAAGTCGTCGTCTATCCGTTTCGTTTTCTTTTAGTTCCAATCTCATTCTATCTGAAATATCGCAGGATAAAGGCGTCAAGGAAAGCGCAAAAGTAACCGAATGGGTCGTTGATAACATCTACCGACCGGGAGATTTGATCCATTTGGTTCACGTGTCTGACCCAAACGAACTCGGAGGGTAAAGTTTTGTTTTTATTTTTTCGTCTTTTGCGCTCGCGCACATATCTTTACGAATTTAAAAGTTACGAGTGATTTGTGTTATGTCCGGGTGAAGTTGATCGTGCTCTCGGCAGTGATAAAAAACGTTTCTTTGCTGAGACGTTTTCTGACGTTTTTTGCTGAGACATGATGAAAAAACGTGAATGAGCCGAGAAAACGATACGCTTCATTCGAGCACGCGCACCTTTAAACCCCTATTTTGTTACTTTCCTCCCCAAAATCTCTCAAACATTATCACAGGTACATGCTCCCTCCAGATGGACTATGGACGTACGATTCCGCCATCGCGCGATACAACGCCGCCGATCGCGCCGCACAATCCAAGTTTTGGGAAAATGAACTTAAATCCACGGAAAACTTGCTCGAAGACATCGTCAAGCAAACGCACGAGTACGTTGAGAAAAAGCACGAAAAAGGTTTGTCTTTGCACGCAGATATCCCGCAACCGGCGATTGAATTGGACGCGCTTTTAAACGTTCAGTATCAAAGCACGAGCGAAGTTATCGTGAATAAAGCCGAGCAGGTAAACGCGGCGATGATTATTGTTGTCAAACACGACAAGGGATGGTTGACGCGATTAATCGAAGGGCAGTCGATCTCGACCAACGTGGAGAAAAAGTCGAAAATTCCGGTTTTGGTTTATCACGCCGGACACATGTTGACGAAAGAGGAAGAGATAGAAGCGAAAGAAATAGAAGCGAGACGACCGGGTGGAAAGCACGCGTCCCAAACAAAGCTTTGAATAAGAAACACTCATAAATTTTCATTTGTTTGAAAAAGTGCGCGAGAGTGCGCAAAAGAGAGAGAGAGACGTTTGTAATATACCTTTACGGTAGAAAATATCACATAATTTCATCACGAGTAACTTTTGCATCGCTTTAAGCTAAGCACTCCTTTACGTACTTGTACGAATCACTCCATATCGCTTGGCACATATCGATCGGCAACTTGTCTTGCGCGTTCTTCATGTTTTTGTTGGCGCCGTTTTGCAACAAAACGTTTACGATTTCCACGTGCCCGCGCATCGCCGCCCAGTGTAAAGCGGTGTTATCGCCCATATCCAAGGCGTCCACATCGGCGCCATTTTCCACCAAAAATCGCACCGTTTGCAAGTGTCCATTGTGTGCGGCTCTCTGTAACGGTGTATCTTTCATCAAACCAGCCTGTTGAATGTCCGCGCCTTCGGAAATCAACAAATCGCACACGGCCGTGTGTCCATTCCCAGCTGCCAAAAGCAACGGTGGATCTCCGCAATGATCCGCCTCGTTCAAAGGCGCGCCCTCGTTGATGTGTTCTTTCACCCAATCGAAGTAGCCATCCACGCAATCGCGCCAGATGTTCGATTTATCCGGGATGAACCGGCCAGTCTGATGAAGAAAAAGAGAAGAGAGAGAATGAAAACGCACGTTTGTCAGTCCCAAAGCGAAACCAACTTCCACCACGCATGCCGCGAATCCATTCAGGAGTACGAACGAACGAACGAACGAACAATCACTCGGCGATGAAATAACATCAACGATAAAAACGCACGATCAAGTCAAACGGCATCGGTCTTTTTTACTTCTCGCTTCCTTTCGCTCGACGCGTGGCCAGAGCGATCGTATCGTGTGAGCGAAAGCGCGATTACACTTCTTAAAAATGTGTGAGGAGAGAATTTTTTTTTCTTTCGGATCTCAAAAGAAGCGTTTTCACGTCGTCAAACTCGTTGTCTCGAACTCCCCAGAACACCGAAGAAGCTCCCGATTTCGCTCGCGAGCTCTGGGAGGAGGGAAACTCGACGAGACGATGTTTCTCGAGAAGATCAACGAACGGTGCGAATGCAGAAACGTTCAGTTTTCCGGACGAAAGTTGTACTCGCTCGCGGTGCAGGTCTTGCGCTTTGTGAAATCAGTGTTTTTCGAAGGCGTGAGAGACGTGCTCTCGGTCGGGTTCGCGGAGAACATTCGCGAGGAAGCGCCGTGTATTGTCTTGTAAAATAGTATACGCTTTTTGAGCGAAGTAACTAATAAAAACCATACGTGTCTGTGTCTAAAGTTGTATTGAATACAATACTGTTGTAGTTGTTATGTCTATATAATAAATATGAATTAAAATCTACACGCGTTTCACTCCCCCTAAAACACATTCTCTCTCTACTTCTTCGAAGGATCGATCAATTTCGATTTCGGCGTCCTCTTCGCCTTCTCTTCGACTCCACTCACGCCAAACCTATTCCTTAACACCTCCATCACGTCCGCAATTTCCACGCCTTGCACGTTCAACAACACCATCGCGTGATACAAGACGTCCGCGCATTCGCTCGCGGCTCTCTCCTTCCCTTCGTCCTTTTCGTACGTCTCACACAACTCGCCCGCCTCTTCCCTAATTTTCGAACACAACAACTCCGGATCTTCTAGCAAACGTCTCGTCCAACTCGGTTTCGTCCCTTCTTTAATAACCTCTCTCTTCCTCTCCGCAATCGTCGCCTCTAACTCGTACAAAGTCGTCAACGCCTCCTCAGCTTTGTGCCTGCCGTCGTTCTCACCTAAAATCAAACCGTCGTCGCCGTCGACTCTCTTGTAATAACACGTGTGCGCCCCGGTGTGACACGTCGGCCCAGTAGGCACGCCTAAATAAATCAGCGAATCCTTATCGCAATCCACGTGCACGCTGTCCACGTTGATGAAGTTCGACGAACTCTCGCCTTTACACCACAACTGCTGCCTCGAGCGACTGAAAAAGCACGCCTTCTTGTGCTGCAAAGTGTACGCCACGGCCGAGCGACTGGCGAAACCTTGCATCAAAATAGCCCCGGTGTCCACGTCTTGCGCGATTGCGGTCACCAATCCGTTCGCGTCGTACTTCAAACCGTCCAAAAATTGCTTCATCGCGGGCGTTTCCGGCGCGATGTCGGATTCTTTCGTCAAAGGTTCCCCACCGCCGGCTGCCGCTCGGATTTGACGAGATAAGACGAAAGACGACGACGACGCGCGTTTCTTTGAGCACGAAAATCGACTTCCGCTCGTCGAAACGTTCGCCGCTCGCAACGAAGAAGACGAAAAAGTAAACGCGGATGATGAAGATGCCATGATGATTTCGATCGATCGATCGAGAGTATTGATGAAAAGTGGCGTTTTATCCACTCGAATTTTCCCCAAAATTTCGACGCCAAAACAAAAGAAAAAAGGAAAAAAATGATTGCAAACGCGCTGCTCAAACGCCTGAAGATGAGCAACAACACGCAGCACCTCCTCGCGCGATGCCGGTGCTCCTCATCTTCGACCGCAACTACCACCGCCACCACCTCGAGAACTTCTTCGTTCGATCGACGTCGACAGAAAGTGTCGTCATCATCGTTCGGTGATGCGGATATTAGACAGCGACGCGCGAATCATCACGCTTCCAAAAGTACAGTTACTCGCGCGTTTTCTTCTTCTTCTTCTTCTTCTTCCTCTTCGGGAGAATCGTCCGAGACGACGACGACGTCCGCCGTTTCGAAAGAAGAGGACGAACATTACATGCGCATGGCGATCGTGGAAGCGGAGAAAGCGTTCGCCGTTGGGGAAGTTCCCGTTGGCGCCGTCCTCGTGCACAAACATCGAGGGGATGAAAAAACAAAGGAGGAGCACTTCGTCATTGCTCGATCGCACAACACGTCGGAGACGAAAAACAACCCCCTCGCGCACGCGGAGTTGGAATGCATCGACATTGGGAGGAAAGCGTTGGGGGAATGGAGGAGGTTGAAAGATTCGACGCTGTACGTGACGTTGGAACCGTGCGCGATGTGCGCTGGGGCGATATTGCAAGCGAGAGTTGGGAGCGTGGTGTACGGCGCGAGGAACCCGCAGTTGGGCGCGCACGGGAGCTGGTGCGGGTTGTTAGGAACGAGAGAAGGGGAAGAGAGCGCGGTGGAGACGTTGAAGACGCACGCGATTATGCCAGAGGTAGCGGTGCGATCGGACGTGTTAGGGGAGGAGTGTTCGGAGTTGATGAAGACATTTTTCAAGAATCGACGAGAACAAGCGAAGAAAGAGAAGGAGAGACTGAAATTGGAAGATGAAAAGTACCAAGAGTTGTTGTTCAAGTACGATGGCGTCAGAGAAAGAACGAAAAAAGAAGAAGAAATGTGATATAATAGAAACATGCGCGCGTTGGAATTGATGCGTCCGTAGCTAATTGTTCAGGATTTCAATCAGAGAAACTTGGGGTATGTATTTTACAATTTTAATAATAATGATATAGTAGCGAAATCAGTCATCTTCGTCGTCGTCGTTAAAATTGAAGTCGTCGTCTTCATCGTCGTCCATATCATCGTCGTCGTCGTCCTCTGTGTCGTCTTCGTCGTCTTCATCTATGCCTAAAACACTACTCGAAGCGCGAGCGCTGCCGCCACCACGTCGTCTTTCTTCTTCATCGTCGTCATCGTCTTCATCTTCGTCGTCGAACAAATCATCTTCATCTTCATTGACGCCAAAGAAGCCGCCGCGTAAATCGTCCGCTTCAGGGTCGACGAAGGCCTTGCCCTCTCGAAGTTTAGCAACTTGTAAATCTTCCGCGGCTCGGTTCGATGTGATGCCTTCTTCGGCATCCTCTTCATCTTGGCGACTGGATCGCGGCTTCAAGGGGATTCGAGCGGAGTCATCGCCGCCCCCGAGCGGCGGACCGTTTTTGTTCAACGCCGCCTCTTCCTCTTCTTCAAACTGTTGACGGATTTTTGACGAAATTTTGTGCGCGTCTTCGATCTCCAAATCTTCCGAGCTTTTCTTCGGACTGATTTCATCGTCCTCGTCGTCCTCGTCTTCGTCGATTTTCTTGGCTTGCGAAGCCAAAGTTGCCCTCTTCGCCGCCTTCTCGTATCGTTTCATGCTGCTCTTATCCCTGCGTTCGAGCATGCGGCGTTTTTCAAGCGCTTCTTCTCGTCTTTTGGTGGCAACTGCAATAGCTTCGGCGGATCTAATATCTCGACCGGCATCGAGAAACGCAAACTCGTCACTTTCGCCTTGGTAAATGTTAATCGGCGGGTTATCGTAATCGTGCGGATGGCCATTTTTCAATACGTCGAGAATCTTTTGTTCGACGGGCATGACTTCCAAAGGAAAACGTATTCGCCAAAACTTGGAGTGTATTCGCGATACTTTGACTTCCAATTCGCTACCAACGGCAAGAAAGACCCTCGCGCGAGGAATATCGGCTTCAGCAATAGGGATCAAACCGTCTATTTCTGTGCCGCAATCAACCAACGCGCCGTGGTACAAATCTAACGACACCACTTTCGCTTTTAATGTTTCGCCTACTTCAAGCCTCGTGAGCATTTTTCGATCCGGCTCCCCTATTCTTCGGTCGGCGTTTCGATCGTCACCTGCGACGAGTTTTCTGGCAGACTCGTACATTTGCATCTCGTCCGCGCTCGGCATTTGGTTTTTGTTCAGGTGCAACAAATCGTTTTGATCAATCGGATCTAAAACAGGATATTTCGTCGCATTCGCCGGACGTTCGTACATCCACGTGGAGAAATCATACGCTTCGTTCCAATCGGAGGTGACTTTACCTGTTTCTGGGTCTTCGGCGTGCTTTACTCCAACAAATTTTAATGCCGAGCCGTCTCTGGCATCTACCGCGGTGTGGTCCGGCAACACCTCCCATCCTCCATCCTTCAACCACTCCTCGCCATCGTCATCGTCGCCAATATCTGTCGGATCTTCTGGATAGTTCTTCTCTAGCGTCAATTTCTCGTCGAAATCTGTCTTTAACGTTTTCCAATGTCCGGAAGTTTCCGATGCTTTGCGATCCAACAAGTACGGATGCTCCGCCGAACCGTCTTGGAAAATGCGTTCCAACTGATCTCTGTCCAACGTCTGGTCCTCTTCTTCTCGTTTTCTTCGCTCTTCTTCTTCTTTTTCAATTCGTTCTTTTTCCGCGAGCTCGTCAAATCTCACCATCGCTCGATACAAAGGATCGTTTTCAACGTCCGTTCGAGTCATCCCGAAACCTCCCGCTGCCGCGAATCCCTCAACCTCTCCGTAATACCTTTGCAAACGTAATCCGTTGTTCGTTCTGTATGCCTCTTGAAAATCTTCATCCACTAACTGCTCAAACTTTTTTAACTTGGCCATTTCGCAATCGTAATACTCTTTCGATTCCACGGCGCTTAAGTTGTTATAATTTGTTCGCGCGAATTCAAACCACTCGCTCACTTTTTCCTTCGGCACCAACGCTCTGTTCGCGATGTCGTCCAACTCGCTCGCGTTCAACTCAAATTGCGCCAGGTTATAATACACTCGCAACCAAAATGACGTCACGCACACGTACAAAGCTCTCCCGGTAATGTTTCCGCGCTCGTCCAAAAACGTTTCGTGTTCGAACGCTTCCGGCACCGTCACGTCGCTCTCCTCCCCGTCCGCGTCCTTCGTCAACTCCTCTTCCTCCTCGTCGTCCAATCGAGCATCCACTAACCCCATCTTCGCGCGGTACTCCCTCATTTTCTGCGTCCGCGCGATTTTCAGCCAGTTTTTATTCCTCGCGATGAACTCCATCACGTCTTGCACCCTGTCCACTTTTTCTTTATACTCGACAAAGTCTCGGCTCGTTTCGTCGACCGCTTGACCGTCTTTGCGAGCTATTCTGTACAGGTTTTCTCCCGACCTCGACTCGAACGTTCGCTCGTTCCTCATCTCGAGATTGCCGTTGTTCTCGTCTGCCTCGTCGCCGGGAACGCGGTCGAGCGGTGGGAGCCACGCGACGTCCGGGTGATTTTGCTCTCTTTCACTACCTTTCCGTCCGGTGTCATTGCTTTTATCGTCGTCGTCGTCGTCGTCGTCGTCCAACGCCGAGGCTGAAAAAGCGCCGGCGGCGGTCCTCCTCGAAGACGCGAATTTTTGTCGTCGATTCTTGCGTCCTCCGACGAGAAGAGCGCTCTTTTGCGAGGAGCGCCGTCGTCGAGAGAAAGGTAGTAAAGTCGAGGGAGCGAACGCGCTCGCGTTGCTCGTCGACGCCGCGGCGGATGACGCGAACATGATCTCGTTCTTATATTTTGAGCGCGCGTTTTTTTTTTGTCGTTTTGGGGGAGAAAGTGGAGGCTTTTCTGGATATACGAACACCCTAAATATGAAGCATTTGCACAAAGGAATGTGGGACAGTTTTCCGCGCGCGAGAGAGAGAGAGAGATGCCACTCACAAAGGCAACGCACGATACGCATCTCGATCGAAGTCCGACCAAAGTCTTTTCTCTCTCTCTCTCTTTCTTCGTGATTCAGTTTTAAGGAGAGAGAAAGAGTAGTTCTCGATCGATGACAAACTTCACTCTCCGCCGTAACTAACTTCTCGTTTTTGCAAAAACGAGAACGCGCGCGAGAACATCATCGAACGACGCGCGGCGGAGATGAACGACGCAAACGCCAACCGGTTTTCTCCAACGCTCGAATTGTTCGATTCGATCGAGAAAGAAGAAAGCGGCGGCGATGGAGGCGACGAGAGGATGTTTTTTACCGACGCGATCGAACGAGGTGGCGTATCGTGCGAAGTCGTGGTGGAGGAAAAGAGCGGGAGAGTGATAGCGGGGATCGAGCGCGACGAGGAGGGCGATTTTTTGTATCAAGGAACGTACGACGACGACGGTAACAGAAGCGGGGAGAAGTGCGTGACGGTTGGTATCGGGGATTCGGTTGTGTATGGGTCGTTTAAAAACGGTAAACCAAACGGATGGTGCGTTTACGTGTACCCGAAAATCGCAGACGTGAGGAAAGCGTTGCTTTCGGAGGAGGACGGAAGAGTGCGAGAGAGTGGAATGAAAAACTTGATCAAACAATGCGATTACATAGTTGGGTATTTTACGGACGGATACGTGCCGCGTTTTGACCAAGACATGAGCGTACGAGAAACCGAAAAGGACGCGTGGTATCGGAGCGCAAAGGACGATCGAGCGGAAATGACCTTGGACGAGGAAATGGATGCCATTTTAATATGCCTCGGTTGGACGGAAGAAACGTACGGATTTGATAACAAAAGTACGTGTGAAAAAATACAATGGTTATCAATTCATGAAATGGAGGTAAAGTCGAAGGATGCGCGACCATTTATTTGTCCGTTCGAGATGAATTCCATTACGACAAATCTCACGTCCATTCACGGTTGCAAAGAAGGTGAGCTCGTCGCAATTTACTCAAGTTATCCGGCAGTCGTGCAACGATTGAAAGGGTCCTCGAGAAGGTGGGATCTTAGAGATAAATTAGTAGCTCTTGAGGATTCATCGGACGAGGAGGAAGACTCCGACTCCGACGAGAAAAGAGGTCAAGAAACCGACGCCGAAAAACGCGGTCGAGGAGGACTCTTTCTTCTTTGCGACGGGCGTTACGATAGGGCCTCTCAAGCTCCTCTCACCACGTACGGTACAAATGCCGCGATACACGTCAAGGAAGAGTTCAATTGCGAGCGCACACCTTTGTACCACTGGAAGATGATTGGGAGTGACTATTGTCTGTGTTTACGCGCGCTGAGAGATATCAAAGCGAATGAACGCATCTCAGTAGGACCAGATTATACCGGGGGATGGCGGTTGAATCCTTACTCCGAGGCAGGCTATTATCATCATCTCATGAATACGCCAGATGAGATTGTATTTGAAACGAAGAAGATGCAGATAACGGCGACGAATAGAAAAGGAAGAACTACTAAGAAAGCGCGGATTGCAGATAGCGAAGAAGAGAACATATCAAACGTTAAAATAAAGCGACACGGTCCGTGGCTTTGCGCGTACATCGATAATGTCGAGCAAGGATTATTGTACGACGAGAACTGGAGAGAAGGCGATGAGGATGGAGACGACGACGACGAAAGTAATGAAGAGAAAGACAACAAAAAAGTCGCTCGCATCGATCGAAGCGTCGTTGGTTTTGAATATATTCGCGCGATGGCAACCATCGCCATCGCGATTGGATGCGCAGCAGAACATGGTTGGCTCGCGCCGATTTTGTATCCTACACAATACGAAAAGAGTCTGTGTCTATCCGAAGGAGGTTTGCTGAAACAGATACGCATTCTAAATTTGGGATTCGGTACTGGCGCTCTTTCCGGTTTTCTCTGCTCAAAATTGAAACACGAAAACGAAATAGTCATCGAAAGCGTCGAATACTCGAAGCAAATGTGTGACGCGATTCTGAAGAACTCGAAGACTCTCGAGTTCCCGAAGTTTCCAAACGAAATCATACACGAATGCTCGGCAGAATGCTACCTCGAAGACGAATTGGAGCGAATGTCTGCATTAGCTCGAGTCCAAGGCTTCAGTTGCGTTTTTCTCGATTGCTACGACGGTCAAGGAAACATTCCCGAGCGTTGTTTGGAAAAATCTTTCATTCAAAACATTCGCGACTGTTTGGAGAAAACGCGCGGCGGGATTCTCGTTTGTAACTGTTGGTCAGGCAATCTCGAAGCGTTGGTTAAATTCCACGACACACTCTCCTCTGTCTTCTCGCTCAGTCGCGAATCAGGAGTAAACCCACAAAACTGGAACGAAACCGTTCGCATTTACAAAGAACCGAGCGGCCAAACCAACAACTGCGTCGTCGTCGCCGTCCGAACGCGCGCGCGCGCGTCCGACAGTTCCGAGAGTCTCCGAGAAGTTCTTCCGCGGCTCTCTCCTGAAATATTCGACGTCCAATCGGACTTTAGCTTTAGCGACTTAGAAAATAATCTAGAAGAGTTTCGGTTTAGTTTTAACGGCGTGCGGTATTGAAATAAACGCCGCGCTATTCGTAATTTATAGCGCTTACGAAAAAATCTTCGTCTCGAACCCACTTCAAAAAAGTCGAAATAAAAAACGCGCCATCTCCCCCAACTACTCACTGGAAACGACGACGACGACGACGACGACGACTTCGAGTTTCAAAACGATGATATCCTCTCCAAAGTCCGCCGTTACCGCCGCCACGCGCTGCTCTTGCGCGCAATTTCGCACCAACGCGCAGAAGAAGCGCGTGGTGGGGGGTTCCTCGACAAAATTCGATCGACGCAAAAAGGCACCGTTACGACAAAATCGGATGTGGACCACCACCGAAGCGAAGAAAAAGAACGCAGATGACATGGAATCGGCGGAGAAATCGATCAAAGCGCCATCGATCCCGTCCGTCGCGGATTCTCAGGACGAGGACATCGATTCGTGCGCGTTTGTGTTGTGCTCGGTCGATAACGATCGATTCGAGGATCGAAGTTTGATGTCCATAAGCATCCAATCGATTCCTGGACTCATGCGAGTGATTTCGTGGCTTCTGGAAGGTCTGGATCTGGAAATTTGGAACGCGAAAATAACCACCGACGACGAAGGGTTCGTGAAGATGGATTTTGAAATCGTGGAGAAGACGTACGACGACGCGTTTGTGAAGTTGACCGATCCAGAGGCGGTGAAAGAACGGATGGAGGATTACTTGAACTTTTGCGTGAGGAAAGACAGAGGCGAGACGGCGTTCGGAGTAAAGACGAGGAGAGGCGTGTGCGTGGATAACGAGAGTAGTGAAGATACGACGATTGCGACGGTCGTGGTGAATACAAGTCCGGTGAAGACGTTGTTGCCGATCTCGAGTGCGGTGACCGCGTTGAAGTTGAAGATTGATTCCGCGGTATTGGTTGGCGGCGAGAGCGACGGAGATTGCGTCGTGGATTGTAAAAAGTGGCGATTTGAGCTCGTAAACGCAGAGAGTGGGAAGAAGTTGAAAAGTCAAGAAGCGAACGCATTGATGTATACGCTCACGCTGTTGGTCCAATCCGCTACGAATGTCACCGGACAAGGAAAAAGCTCGAGTGCTGCGGCGAGAGACATTGCCGAGCCAGAGCAAATTCCTCCCTATTAATAAAAATTAACGAGCGCAAACATAATATATATAAAATAGACAACTGTGTAATTACGAAGAAGAAGCTAAAGCATTAAGCGCTGCACCTAAGGCCCACGCGACTTCGACATTTTGTCCTCGATACTCTATTTGTTTCACGAGACGCACGCTCTTCCAATCGTTCTTTTCGAATCCTTTCTCTAACAAAGCGACGATGTACGTCAAATCTGCGCACAGAAACGCCGCGTCTTTCTCTTCGACGCCTTCAAACGTGGTCAATATTTCACTCTCATCGCCCATGGTATCACACGCGAGCTTAGCGGCGTCTTCGATCTCGTCAATGGTCAATTCACCGTCGATGGCATCTTTTGGAATCAACTTTGCATTTATCGCGCGGTCCCACATGTACGAGGATAAGTACACCTCTTTCGCGTGTTGCGAATTGAAATCGCCACCCCAGGCGCCGTTAAAAGAGCACTCGTCGTCGACTTCGCACGAAACGTCCAGTTTTAACATACTTTCCACGTGTTCTCTGCACGCGGCGTAGTCGGAGTTCTTCTCCTCGTGCCCAGCGGCGACGATTTCTTCGCCCGAGTAGACGTATTTCGGATCAGAGCCTTTCGGTAAGCACGGACTGGACATGCCGTTCGCTTCCTTCAACGTCGCCGCTCTGGCTGCCATTAATCCATACCCTAAGTGCGATTTCACGTATACTTCGAACGGTTTCTTCGCGCCTGGAAAGGATATGGACTTCGAGTACCCTTCCGGCGCTCTTTTTGCGACTTTCTCGTCCATGGCGTGCGCGAGCTGGACGGATCCGCCGCCCAAATCGATCGCCGCGACCGTCACTCCTGATTTCCGACTACGACTACTTTTCTTGTTGTCATTACCCATCTTATCGCTTCCATCACCGTCTAATCTGTTTAATAAATAGTTCAACGCTAACCATTGAAACGCGCCTTCGTCTTCGCCCCCCATGATGGACACGTCTCTCTCGCTCTCAAACGCAAACGGGTACGTCTTCAGCGTTTCTCTCACGCTTTCCAACAAATCGTCCGCCTTCGATTGCGGCTTTAATAACCTCAAACCGGCGGTCGCTCTCACTTCTACCGGCGTTTCCGCTCTCTGCCCTTCCGGAATAGTTTCCATCGCTTTCTCCAGCAACGGTTGTAACGAGTTACCTGCTTTATCCGGTTCGTCCGCGTACGAAGACAAACCGGGTTTCAACTGCTCGAACGTATCGTCGACTAACTTTCCGGTATCTTGTTCGAATCTAAAAATGTGCACTCTCGACCCGGTACTCCCGGCATCAAACACGATGGCATATTTATACCCATCACCTTTTTGCGACGCGCCTTTATCAACCTCTCCTCCTTCTTCTTCCTCTTCTCCGACGCGAACGTGATGATCGTCCTCTTCCTCTTCGTGCGCCGTGTGTAAGCTCGACGGTTCCTCAAAGCCGTCGTGGTGGTGCTCGCCAGAAGATGACGATAAATACTCGTCCGACTCTCGGTGCGCTCGTTCTCTCGCTAAGTTCGCCGCCGAACTCTCTCCTCCGTACATGTTGTAACTCTTATTCTTCTTATTAGACGACGACGACGACGCGTACTCGTTCCCGTGCGGGTGCACGTTTGCAAAATCCAACTGATGGTGTCGGTGCAAATGCGAATGCGTCGGCATCATCGTGTACACGAGAAAAATCAACCCAATCGGAATGGACGCTAAGATGAACATCCCGCGCAATTTCCACAGCCGTTCGCCGCACATCGCCCTGAGTGGGCCTCTCGTCGTCGTCGAACTCGTCGCTCGCAACGTTTCCATCTTTCTTTCTTCCTTGCGTTTTAGATTACTTTATATCCAAAAAGAGTTTGAGAAATCTAATATCAGCGCGGCGGAAACGAAGAAGACAACCACAAAAGTTCTTCTTCTTCTTCTCTCTCTCTCTCTGTGTGTGTGTCGTATCACTCGCCGCGCGAATAGTGCACTCGTAAAAAGCAGAACTCTCCCGCTGTGTGGAGAGACGGGGGTAAGGGAGCGAGGCGGCTTTTTGAAACCAAAAACGGTGTGCGGCGATGATTTTTTCCCGAGAGAGCGATTATTATAGAAGACGACGACGACGACGAGGACGACGAGGACGAGGAAACCCTAAACCATATGTAAGATTTTTTTCCCCCCAAAAAAAGGTCCCGAGAGAGGATTTTTTTTTAAACGCGTCTGAATCGTCGTCGTCGTTTCACAAGTCTCTCGTTTTCCGTCCATTTTTTTTATATTCCCTCTTCTTCGCTCATTCTCGTGTCCCTCCGGGCAAGACACAAGAGCTTTCGTTCTCGTAACACGAACGATCGATCATCCGAAAAAGAAGAAAGCGTAATCTTCTTTACAAAAAAAGAAGCGCGCTTTGGACGGTTTCTTCCTCACTACGTTTTTGTAAAACAATCATGCCACCGAAAGCGGAACCGAAGCAGTACGCGCCGGAGGGCCAAACGGAGACGACGTCGATCGCGCTCGATAAAGCCACGGATTCGTTGCAAAATGCGGTGAAAGCATCCATCGCGGAGTTGAAGAATGTCTATTTGGACGCGCAACGCGGGTACAATTTGAAGCACAAGATGGACGTTCAAACGATGGAGCAGATGAAAAAAGAGTTCGATCAAGAGTTGAAGACGAGTCAGGTGAAGTTGGACAACGCGACCGCGCAGATCAAGACTTTGAACACGCAATTGACCGAGGAGAAGATCAAAGCGGGCGAGGCGTTGAAGACGCACCAATCGACGGAACAATCTATTCGCGGGAAGTTGGAGTCCATGCAGACTTTGGCGGCGAGAGACCAAGATAACTTGAAATCGAACATCGCGGATTTGTCCAAGCAACTCGGCGTGGCGAACACCGTGATCGATAAGTTGAAAGATGAAGCCAAAAGCACGGCTGCGGACAACAAGTTGACGGAAACGAAACACTTGCAAAAAATCGACGAGTTGGCCAAGTCTTTGGAGTCGGCGAGAATGAACTTTGCGGAGAAAGACTCGGCGTTGAGCGCGGCGAACGCGACGATTAAGAGCGACGAGAAAGCGATCACGGAGTTGTTGAGAGAGAAGAGCGAGGCGTCGCAAAAGATTTCGAGTTTGAGCACGCAGTTGGAGAGCCAACGGGCGAGCACGGAGCAGTGGCAAAGAGAGGCGGATAAAGCAAAGAACGACGCGGCGACGGCGAGAAAGGAGACGCAAGTGGAAACGGCCGAGAAGGCGAAGGTTTCCGAGGCGAAGGCGTTGTTAGAGGCGAAGGTGGAAGAGTTGTCGAAGAAGTTGAACGCGATGACGGCGGAAGCCGCTGGCGCGAAGGAGAAGAACGCGAGCATGAACAACCAGTTGAAAGAGAAAATCACGCAGTTGGCGGAGACGAAGGAGGCGGCGAGATTGCGATCGGTGGAAGACCAAGGCGTGATTGCGAACAGAGAGTCGCAATTGGCGGAAACGCAAGCACAGTTGGAGCGCTTGAAGCAAGAGGCGTACAACTTGTACACTTCGTACACCGGCGCCATGCAGCAAATGGAAGAATACAGAGTCGCGTTGGAGAGAGAGACGCACGAATCCGCGAAATTGCACCAAGCGATTGCGCAGCAAAAGAACGAAGCGGCGAGAGATGCGGTCAAAATGAGCTCCGCGGGTGCCATGTTAGGTCCGCCGGCTGGTTTCGGCCCGGGCGGCAGCGCCGGAAGATCCGGCGGCGCCTCGTTCTACGACGGTCCTCCAATCGGCATGACCATCGAAGAGTTATCCGGCATGAAGAGCTCGCCGAGAACCACGCCGAGACAAGGCGGACGTTAAATACTTTCGAGTCTTTAGTGAAAAGGAGAGAAGATCGAGGGTGGAGCAACGATGCGCATATTAATTAATTCAGTAAACACACACTCAGACACAAGAGAGAGAGAGAGAGAGAGAGAGAGAGGAGAGAAGAGTTAAAAACAAACATCTCGAGAGCGCGGCGGAAACGAAGCGCTGTTCATTTTCGACGAAGAGATTGAGAGAGCGAGAGCAAAGAGAGAGAACGGAGAGGGAGAAAAAAGATTATTGAACCGAGATTTTGAACGCGAGAGTTTCTTTTTAAATAAGATTCTTTTTATTGTTACACAACACATATTGTTACACATTCTTTTTTAGCTAGCACACACGTCCGAGTCTCGTTGTTTTCCGCCCTTTCGAATTCAAACATCGACACAAAAAAAAAAGAAGAAAAAAGAAGGAAAAAAAATGTCCTTCACCCCACGCGCGGTATCTTTCAACGCGGAAGAGCCGCCGTCGTCGGTGATATCCTCGACAAAAGCGCGGCTCGGGAGAGTTTTCAGTCGGTTTCGAAGCGGCGGCGGCAGCGGCGCGAAGAAGGGTGGTGGTGCCGGCGCGTCTCCGAAAGAAGAAGAAGAAGAAGATGAGGAAAACGTTCAGAAAAGGAAATCATCTCTGAAGAAGACGAAGAGGGCGACGACGCTGCAGTCGCCGCCTGCTTTTGCGGTCGCGAGAAGGGCGAAAGAGACGACGTCTTCTCCGACTCCCGCGCGAGTGACGTTTGCGAAGGAGGAGGAAGAGGAAGAAGAAGAGGAAGAAAGACGAGTCGTTTCGAGAAGTTCGCGGAGAACAGAGGAAGAGAACGCGATGATGACGGCTGAAAAAGAAGACGAGAGAGAAGAGAGGAGAACGAGGAGACAAACTACAACTACGACGACGACAACGAGGACGAGCAAGAAGAGAAATAACGCGCACGAATACACGGATGAGGAGATCATGGAGATGGAAGCAATCGTGAGAATGGCAAAAAGACGGAAGATGGGCGGTGGTGATGGTGGCGGTGGTAGTAGCGGCGGCGAAACGGCGGTGCCACTGCGGGAAGAGGCGCCGATACGGCAGCAGATCTTAGAGGAAGAGCCAAGGAAAGAGGAGGATAAGAGTCCTCACGCGAGCGCACGCGATATATTGCGCGCGTACAGACAGCAACGGATGGCGAAGAAGACTAGGTATGCAAGCCGTCCGAGAGGGTTAGCGTCGACGGCGGGCGGAACGAGCTACGGGTTGTTAAGACCGAAAGCGCACGGGAGCGAGAAAAGTACTTTACTTCTTCCCACAGCAGGCGCAAATGGTGCCGCCGCTGTAAACGGAGGTACGCCATCGGCAAAGTTAGCGCCGCCAATCCGTGGTAACGGGATACCGACATCGCATAACGTACTGAAAAAAAGAGATCCTAGAATCGTAAGCACCCCGGGGCCAGTGTCCATCGGTTTCGCGCAAGGCGAAAGGTCCAAGAAAAGGTCGCGAGTTGGAGAGGACGAATTTGTGCCATCCTCGGTGATAAATAGAAACATCTCTAGGAAATTGGATAGTTCATCGACGCCTTCGCTCGCTCAGCAAAGACAGGAAGAGCAAACGCCAAAGGTTGACTTGAGCGCCGTGCGCGCTGAGAAGGAGAGGATGGCTACGCAAACAGCCTCGAAGATCTTGCGAGCTTTGGATAAAGCGAATGAATTTCGCAGCGGAGGAGCGACGCCGGGTAGTAAACCTTCGTTTACGCCGGCAGCGACGACGGTTGGACATACTTCATCTCGATTAAGATCTTCGAATCAGAGAGGTTTGAACGTGTCTTTTGCTGACGATGCAAGAACGCCATCTCCGGCTGCTGCTGGTGCGGGGACCGCGCCGCCGAGTCACCGAATGAGCACGCCATACCCAACCAAACGTGACAGCAGAGGTGGCGAGAACGAGTTCAACGATGTTCAGGGATGCGATCAGTCCGTTCTGGCAGATGCGGAGTACGAGCGATTACAAAGAAAGTTCGGACACGTGAAAGAAAGCTTCGAGTTTAACGAAGAGCGTTATGTGCCCGAATCTATTGACGAGGACGACGACGACGACGACGTTATGGACACGTCCGGGAAGAAACAAGAGGACAATTCTGATTCAGAGTCAGATGATGCGCCGATTGGATTCAAAATGGGTCCTGGCACCGCTCAAAAAGAAAAGAAGCCCCCTTCTTCGCTGAGCTTTGGAACGAAGACAGCGACGACGTCAAAAGAGGAAACGAAGAAAGAAGACAAAAAGAAGGAAGAAGACGCGGCAAAACCACCGGTTGTGAACCTTTGGAGCGCCGAGTTCATGGCGAAGAATAAAGCGCATCAAGCAAAAGTTCAAAAAGCAATCGAAGAGGAAGAGGGAGGAGGCGCTGCGGCTGGCGCGCCGGGTAAAGCTGTACCGAGTCCATTTGCACCGACGACAACTGCGACTGCGCCGTCGCCGTTTACGTTTGGGATCCCCGCCAAGAAAGCAGACGATGACGGCGCTGCTGTGAAGAAACCAGCGGCTGCATCAACGTCGGGTGGCTTCTCGTTTGGAATTCCATCAGCTGCTACGGCAGCACCGGCTCCAACGACTTCTAAACCAAATCCATTCTTAGCATCCGCGCAAAAGAAGGAAGCTCCGAAAACGGAAGGCACTTCGAAGCAACCGACGTTTCACTTCCGCGCTCCTGAAGGTCCAAGCATTGGTAGCGATGAGGTGAAACCGTCGACGGCAAAGTTCACCTTCGCTGGTTCGACGCCATCTGCGGAAGTTCCTCCGGCTGCGAAAACATCAGCGGAGCCGACGAAAGCGCCGGTGCCTCTTTTTGGCGCACCTGCCCCTGTAGCGACAGAGGGTGCGCCAAAACCGGTAGCCTCCACTGCGCCTACGTTTACTTTTGGCGCCTCAGCTCCGCCTTCTGTCGCTGCACCTGCTGCCACGGGTGAAAAGAGTGGTTTACTCAGCTTTTTAGCTTCGACGAAACCGGTGAACGAGAACGAAAAGAAAGAGGAATCGAAAAAAGATGAGCCCGCGAAACCGGCAACGTTTAGCTTTGGTGGCGGATTAGCAACTGCTCCCAAAAAAGCAGACGACGCCTCGACCGCGGCAAAACCGCCCGCCTTTGCCGGATTCGGCGCCGCTGCAAAGCTTCCAACCTCGATAGATACAGCCAAGAAAGAAGAAGGCGAAGCAAAACCTTCTCCTTTTGGAACAACTTCTACGACAACTTCATCTTCGCCTTTTGTGTTTGGTGCTCCTAAATCAACTGCCTCTGCTGAGCCGTCAAAACCGGCGGCTTCGGCGCCGTCGTTTACTTTCGGAGCTGCGAAACCAGCGGAGACGGCGAAACCGGCGGAGAAAGATACCGCGAAACCGGCAGAAGATGCGAAACCCGCGCCTTTTACCTTTGGGGCTGCTCCGGCTGCAGCACCAGCGGCAACGGGTTTATTTGGTGCGTCGACAGCGCCAAAACCAACTACGGTTACTCCTCCTGCGACATCAACTCCGGCATCATCGACTCCATTCACCTTTGGCGCGGCATCGCCTTCCGCGGCGACGGTGGAGCAAAAGCAAGCTGAGGCAAAAGCTCAGGCTCCGTTCACTTTCGGTTCATCCGCTCCTGCTGCGGCAGCCCCTGCGCCTACTACAGCACCAAGCGTCGGAGGTTTTACATTTGGTGCTAGCTCTGCGGCACCTTCTTCTGCGCCAACATTTACGTTCAATGCAGGCGCTGGCGGAGGTGCCTCGAGTGCGCCCAATCCATTCGCGCCTTCGGGTAGTGCTGCCCCTGCGAATCCGAGTCCTTTTGGAACCACGAACGCTGCGAACCCATTTGGCGGCTCTAATAATGGTTCGCGCCCGTCTAGTCCGTTTGGTGCGTCTGCGCCAGCTGGCGGTGGTGGTGCGAATCCGTTCGGTGCCCCGGCGCCAGCTAGTGGTGCGAATCCGTTCGGTGGAGGTGGAGGAGGGGCGAATCCGTTCGGTGCGCCTGCGGGGGGCAATCCATTTGCCAACAACGCTGGTGCTCAGCCTCAACAACAACAATCCGGTAGCTTTGGTGCCCCATCAAATAGCGATAGCTCACAACAAGTCGTTCCTGGCGGTCGAAAACCTATTCGACGCGCGAAACGTCCGACCAGACGTTAGAGAGAAGAGTTTTTTTTCAAAACTGATGTATCAAAAATCAAATAATAATCACAATAAATCTAAAAGCAAAATGTACATGGTATGTTACAGCTACGCGTGCGCTATGCTCAATTCTTTTGCGACGACTAATTTTCTTCATCTCCTTCTTCTCCTTCTTCTTCTTCGTCGCTGCTACTGCCCAATTCTACCACCTCCTCAGCCGCTAGATTCTTCCCTTCCAACGCCTCTTCGCTCGCGAAAATCTCCGGCACCGCGCCGGATTTCAGCGGCATTTTCAACGTCTGCTCGAAAAGCATCTCCATTGAATTCTTCAGAATCTCATCGACCTCATCTTCCGTCTTTGCGACTTCCACGGACGTTCCAATCTGTTCAAACACGTCCTCGATGGTCTCGTGCGCGCTCTTATACCACTTCTTCGCTTTCTTCTCGAACTCGCACAATTCCGTCGCTTTGGACGCGTTCGCGCCGTTCCCGCCTAAAAACATCCTCTTCAAAGCTTTCGCGCTCATCGCTGAACCACTCGCGTACGCCCCCACCGGATCTCGCTTCCTCTCCTCTTCCTCCTCTCGTTTTCTTTTCTTTTCGTTTTCTTCGTTTTCTCTCAAACTCTCCTCCATCGCTTTCCCCAACTCTTTCGATTCGATTTTAATGGTCCACTGTTGCCGTAAAATCCCAATCGCTCCGGGAATGTCTCCTTCTGATCTCTTCAACGCGCGCCCGATTTCCTCTCGCGTCGGCCCGTACTTCATCTCCGCGGGGGCAGCCGCCGCGCACGCGGAGAAAAACGATTGCTCGATGAAATCGATTGGATTCGTTTCTCGTTCTCGCTGCTGCTCCTGCGCGTCGTTATTTTTTTTCTCCGCCGGGTGATGATGCGATGGATCTCCAACACCAACGCCGCTGGTCCGAAGAGGAGAAGATTTTTTCGATGGCGCCGCCACGATGGTGTCGACGACTTTACCGGTGCTCATGTCCTCCTCCTCCATGTTCTTTTTCCCCGTTATGCGTCGAGAGCTTTTCTCCACA
>Ga0182095_1163692_pt1 | contig 31502 bp, 25 predicted proteins | sample 041ome_19_FD_127784 | JGI IMG/M metagenome (GOLD analysis project Ga0182095, IMG submission 127784) | Metatranscriptome of coastal salt marsh microbial communities from the Groves Creek Marsh, Georgia, USA - 041412BS metaT (Metagenome... | ecosystem: Environmental > Aquatic > Marine > Intertidal...
CCCGACTAAACCTCTCTCTCTCTCTCTCTTCTTCTTCTTTATTGATACAGTTCAAAGCGGCGGCGAATCGACGCGAGAGAGCAAAAGGAGAGGAGGGTCTTTTTTTTGAAGAGAATTATTCACTGCGCGCGGTAATGAAAGTGAGATGTATGTCTCACGCAGTTTCCAAGAAAGAGGTTTTGAAATTTTTTTTTACGAGAGCGAGAAGAGATTTTTTTTTCAAGCACAAAAATTTTCAAAAGCAAAAAGAGCACGACAGGAATTTCCAAAAAATCGCGCGCGCGCGTTCTTCTTCTCTTCTTCTCTCGTTTTTTTGTAACGGCCTCCTACTGCCTCGTTTAAATCTTAAATCCACGCCGCGCAAAGAGAAGCGAGAACAAAAAGAGCATCCTCCGCGTGTGGGAATATTATTATTCGTTTGTCTCTCTCTCTTTTCTCTCTCTCTCGGGACGGAAAGAAGCGCGGCGAACAATAGTAAAAACAAAAAAACAAATTCAAATTCGATGGCGTCGAAACGAGCAACGGGAGGGAAGTACGAGTACCTCTCCTTGGCGGAGTTGTACCAACTCGAGGAGAGGATGAACGTGAAAACCCAACGAGCGCATATTTATGGCATCGTAGCGGAGAAATATCAGCCTCAGATTACGCGAAGTGGTGATACGTATTTGAAACTCAAACTGTTTGACGAATCGTTAAACTCAGATTACGTGGACGAGAAGCCTAGGAAAGGGATGAAACGAGTGAATCCACCGTTTATTGAAATCGCGTGCTTCGCGAACAATAAGGAAGATTTACCGATATTAGCGCAGGTTGGAGACGTGATTCGATTTCATCGGTTGGAAGTTTCGTTTTACCGACCGAATAGTAGGAATAACCAATACGGCGGAGGAAGAGAAGAAGGGACGATACAGTTCGTCGCAAAAATAGGTCAGTTTACGCGAGGGAACGCGTATTCGAAGACGCATTTCGTTCTGTTCAGTGGCGAACCGGCGCAGATTGTAGATGCGGATAGTGCGAAGCAGAAATCGTCCAACGATATAACGTTTACAGACGAGGATCAACAAAGGATTGAAAATTTGATCGCTTGGAAGAACACGCCGGAATGTTTGGGAATGCCAAAGATAGCGTATTTAGGAAAGTACGACAGAAGGATTCAAGATATTCAGCGCGAGAGAAATTACGATTTGCACGTGAAGATACTAGACGTCGGGTACAGGGACGGGTATCCGGAAGTGATTTTTGTTTGGGACGGTTCGGATGCTGCGCCGATGAGTTTATCGACGCCAGATTTCCCACAACTCGTGGACGAAGCTGAGATACCTGGGCCCATGTATTGGCTCCCGATAGATCAAGACGTCAATCCAACGCAAGATGTCATCGAACGAGGCCAAGATTTTCCACCGTCGACTAGGCGAATGCTCGAAGAAATGGGAGATGCCGTATCCTACGGTTCGGCGTTTCCAGTGTACATCCGAGGCTTTGATTTCAGTGACGAGATGCCAAAGAAAGGACAGTGGGTGAAATTAAGAAATCTTACCGCGGGTGTTCACGGGGCACAATTAAACGGCGCTTTCTTTGCAAACTCAAAGTGGATGGTTGAAGCGAGAGGCCATCCGACTTGGCTGGATCAAGTTCAGTTTCGCCAAAAGGCCAACATCGTGGCGAATTGGGCGCCAAACGTTGGCGTGGATTCTCCAAACATCACTATGATTAAGCATCCGCAAGTGAAATGGGATACGATTCGATCTGCGCTTTTAAAAGAGGCACCGAATAGACACAGATTATACGTTAGAGTGCAAAGTTTTTGGCCGGAAGACGAGAAGGAGTGGTGCGTGAAAAACCCAGTCACGAACGAGTGGGAATACGTTTTTAAAATGTTAGTGGAAGATGCAACTGGCATTTTGCGTGTGACGGTATCGCCAGAGGAAGGAAAGTACTTCTTCAGAGGGTTACCGCCGTGCGATTTGAGCGCAAACAGGGCAACTTTGCACCAGTTGAGAACTAGAAAGCATACGCTTTTGAACGGGAGTAACGGCACGGACAACTGGATCCAAATATGCGTCCGACAATACTTACCGGCACGCAAAAGAACTCGAAACGAAAAGCGCACGTGGGAGTTATTCGGCACGGCGATGGTTCGTGAGAAGTTGTAAACATATAAACATAGATTAAATTTTTAGCAAATGCCGTTTCGCCTGTAGAAAACGATATATATGTTACATCACATGGTACTATATGTATTCTCATTTGAGAAAGTCGGCGACTTTTTGCAGCCAACTCGTATACTCTCTCTGTTCTTTATCTATTCTCTTCTCGATGATGTAATCCGCCAACTCTGCATTTATTCCTCTTTCTTCTAAATACGATAAAAAAGCATCCTGGACGCCTTTATCGAGGTCCTCAAAATGCGGCCCAGGATAGTTGTTGTCGTCAAACTCTTCGTCGAATAAAACATCTTCTTCGCCTTCTGTGCTATCTTCAGCAGATCCTTCTCCTCCTCTTCCTTCGTTCCACTCGAAACCTTCGTATTGCACGTGTTGAATCTCAATCAGCTCGCCGTCTGTCACGCAAAAAAATTCCAACTGTTTCCCATTTTTCATGACAGTCACCGAAAACTCCTCTTCAATATCCTCTTCACCTAAACCTTCGTCGATGACATCGTCCACGCCGTTATCGTCCCGGCCGTACTCCGTTTCCATCGGATCGTCCGAAGCGGAAAAGTGCACCAAAATCTCTTCGTCTTCGCCAAACTCTTTGGACAAGTACACGTCGCAATCCCCTTCTTTCTCACTCAAAGTCCACCCGTCCGGTGGTCCGCCCGTTGCCGTCTCCGAAGCTTCGTACGATTCTGCCTCGTGTTTAATTTCCGCCCTCAAAATCGCCGACAATCGTTCACTCTCGGAAGTAGAGGTGGTCGTTACGCCGCCTCCATCCCCCGCATCGGAAGACGAACCGGCGTCCGCACTGAACGCTCTCCTCGCTGGAAATCTTCCACCCGCGACAACAACACCAACGCCACGACGCTCCGTTCTTTTTTCATTTTCCCTCTCTCTCGTCGCGAAAGAAGAAGAAGAAGAAGAAGAAGAAGAAGAAGAAAAAGTAGCGAGCGAACCACACCTTCTCGGCGTGCCCCCGCAGTAATAATAATTCGTCCCGAGCAAAGACGAAGAAGAAGGAGACGCGCTCCTCGCACCGTTACCCGCGACGAATCGAGCGGCGGCGAGCGACGAAGACGTGTTTCTAGACCGCAGAAGCAGTCTCGCGAACATGCTTTTTTATGTATACGTACAAAAAAAAATAACGAAGCGCGCTTTTGCGTGTGCGCAATGTGTGTAAACAATATGGCGTGGATTGGATTGTGGTTTGTGTGTACTGGTGTACTTTTTTTGGAGAGAATTTAATTGTGCGATCTGTTTGCACACAAAACGCCAGTAGAGAGTTTGTTAGAGAGGCGGACATTTTATCTAATACGTGATATATTTAAAAGTTGAATTTAAAAGGCTGCTGCTGACAGATGGCAACGAGAACGATAACGATGACGCGAACGGTCGTCTCGAAGAGTGGAAGCGCGGTGGTGGTGCAATTTTTGGGACGGAGCGGACCGCCGATGTCGTCGTCGTTTTCGTCGTCGTCGTCGCGAGGAGTTTTTTACTACCGGGAACGTCGGCATCGAAAGCGATTGACATCTTTTTGTACGACGCGTTCTTCTTCTTCTTCTTCTTCTTCTTCCTCTTCTTCTTCTTCTTCTCTCGGGACGGAGGAAGGATGGATGCGCCGGGAGAGCGATAACCTCAGCAGTAGCTCCACGAGACCGTTAGATGCCATCGTAGTCGTAGCCGGCGGGTTTACTCCCGATAACTCGTGGCTTCCCGAATGGGTGCTCGAACGCTTGGACTATTGCGCCGAGTCGCATAAAAGAGCGGATGGGAAACCGTACATATGCATAGCGGGATCGGCGACGCCGCATAAACCACCTCCGTTACAAAAAGGAGGGTTTATTTATCACGAATCAACGATGATGGCGGAATATTTGATCGATGAGCACAAAGTTCATCCCGGGAAGATTTTGAAGGATACGTCGAGCATGGATACCATCGGCAACGCGTATTTTACGAGATACGTGCACGCTATTCCGAGAGGATGGAAAAACGTAGAGGTGGTGACGTCAAAGTTTCACATGCGACGAGTGAAAGCGGCGTTTGAGTGGGTGTGGGGGATGCCTTTAGAAAGTAGCAATCACGAGGACACGCAAATCCGGTTCGTTTCGACGAGAGATTTGGGATTGTCCGAGGAAACTTTACTAGCCAGAGAGGAGAGAGAAATCGAATCGGAGAAACAGTTGAGAGCAAACGCGAAGATGTACGATACGCCTGATAAATTCGCCGAGTGGATGTTTACGACGCACAAGTGTTACGCGGTCACGCGTCAACACGAGATTGGAGATTTTGAAGCGGTTAAGAAGGAGCTTGGTTCGAACGCAGAAAAGTTAGGATATTAGCACAAGAAATAGTTCAATTTTTTTCTTTCGTTATGTTTTTACAGTCTACCTTCCCCGGCCATAAGCTTATCCAAAATCGAATTCATTTCCTTTTGCTCGTTCCTAGCTTCCATTTTTCCAAGCACCGTCATGACTTCGTCGCGGGTGAACCCCATGGACGCAAATTCACCGACTATGACGTCCAAAGGGATATCTTCGTTTTGGACTTGAGGCGGTGACGGAGGTGGAGGAGATGGATATGGGACCGCTTGGTAATATGGATCGTGCTGCGCGTGAGAAGGCGGAGGAGGATGGCCGTGGTGTTGCGGAGGTGGTGCTGAAGGATTTCCGTGATGTGGCGGCGGAGGCGACCGATGAGGATGAGGATGAGGATGAGGATGGTCGATGCCCGGATAATACGCGGCCGACTCTCCCGATGGAGACCCACTTCTTTCGTGCGGAGGTGGAGGAGGATGCGGAGGACCTCCTCTCCCTCCTCTCGCGAACGACGGCGGACCGTATGGATCACGGTGTTGGTGAGGAGGAGGAGGAGGAGCGGCGTGGCGGTGGGGAGGAGGATTATGCGGAGGGTAATGCGGAGGATGATGCGCGCCACCAGGAGGCGGCGGTCCGCTTCGAGCGCTCCCCCATTCCTCCTCCCGATGAAGACGAGCGATATTTTCTTTGTTCTCCTCTTCCTCCTTCTCGCCCTTCTCTTCTTCTTCGCCTTCGGAATCCGCGGCTGTGAACAAATTCGCGCTCGTTATCGGTTCTTTCCCGTTTTCTTTCCTCGTTTGTCCGACGATAAATCCGTGCAGAGCGTGTTCCACCCGCGCGACTTCCTTCGCGTTTCTCAAGGCAACTAACTCTAACGCCTCTAAGCGTTCGAGGATTTTTCCCAGAGTCGTCAAGATGACTTTCGTTTCCGTGCTGAAAGAATCGATCGTTGCGTTTACATCCGCACCGTTATCCTTCTTTTGCTCGTCTTCTGTGGACAATTTAGACGACGTCGACGACGACGTGCTCTTTGCTTCGACTCCGTTCGTCGTTCCAATCGGAGCGCTGTCTTTTACCGGCGACCCGGAGAGCGCGTGGACGTCGTTTCCAATTTTATTTTGCAAGTTTTCCAACGTCGTCAGTTTAGACTCCGTTTTCGCTTTCAGCGCGTCCACGCCGAGCTTAAAGTCGAACGGGTCGTCCTCCATCGCGCGTTCGTGTTTTCTTCCTCCGTTTCTTCTTCTTCTTTTACTTTCGACGCGACGGACGAGAGCTCTTCAAAGTGGCGAATTTTTTTAAAAAAGAGGTGCCTTTGAGGTGCTCGAAAAACGTGATGAAAGCGCGGGGGGGGGGTCTCGCGCTCTTTCAGCGATGATGATGGAGCTGTTATGAAAATTAGTGTTATCATTATTATTATCATTATTATTATCCGAATACAAATACACTATTACATTCTCTTCTTCTTTGCGCGCTGTTTACTAGTATGAAACAGCCATATTAATATATTACGTATCGATTGATCCCCACTCGTTCTCTTTCGTTCTCGTGCAATCGATGTACCTGGTATCGTTTCTCGCGGCGGCTTCGACCGCTCTCAATTCCATCGCTCTCTTCTCTCTGAGGACTGCGGCTTCGCCCTTGAGTGTTGTTGCGGCTACAGAGGAGAGAAGACTGGCTAATCCGGAAACTTGGAAGGCAACGCGGTAGGTGCCAAACGCATCGAATAAGATCCCACTGACGTACGGGCCGAAGAAACCGGCGACGCAAAAACCGGTGAAGATACGACCGTAAGCTCGGGCAAAGTCGCCGTCGCCGGCGACCCGTCGGACTTCGCACGGTACCGCGGTTTGCAAAATACCGTAGGATAATCCAGTCGCGAGTAACGCGAATCGGATCGCCGAGAGCGGCATGACGATAGAGCCGATTGCGTTACCAGTGCTGCTCGCCCAAAACATGGCTGCGGCGCCAATCAACGGGGCGAGTATTAAAACCGATTTTGCTCTGAAGCGATCGCAAAGCCACCCACCGAAAATTCTTCCGGCGGTTGTCGCTATAGAGACGTACATGACTCCAGCGGCAACGTTCGCGGAAATGGTCGCGTCCCCTCTGGACAGCAGCAACACGGCAGCTTGCGAAATTACCGAGATTCCTGCAAAGCATCCCAAGGCGTTTACGAACCACATCTTGATTGTGTGCGGACGCAAATCGGTCAATCTTCTCAGGGTTTCTAAATCCGTCACCGCCAACTTATTTCTTCGACGTAAGCCTAGAGGAATTTCAATGGACGCTTTGTGAAAACACAGCGACGCTACGGTTCCAAACGCGGCAATCGCGTACGACAAGTTTCTCAACGCAACGTCTGGACCGTAAAAATCCAACTTCTTTTCAATCATCGGCGCGTACACGAAGGCACCAAACGCTCTCGCCGATGTGACTAATCCGGTCCCTAACCCTTGTCCAAACGGTGCAAACGATGACATTTGCTGCGATAATCCGTATCCTAGACCACACGCGATACCAAACAGACCGGCAAACCCAATGTATAAAGGAAAAATCGACATCGCAGTCGAACAAAACGAAGCCATAAACACGCCCGTCGTCGCCAATATCGTCGCTAAAATACACATCGTTCTCGGCCGAATCCTCGAAATCAACGCGGGCACTATGAACGACAGAGATAAAGTAAAAAACAACGTCGCCAGCGAAAATATCGCCGACAGTTGCGCTCTCCCAACGTTCAACGACAACTCTAAAGGCACCAAGAACAACGACCAACAATAAAACGCGCCCAAGGATATTTGCAATATCAACGCGCCAAAGTACCCGAACTGTTTCCTCTTCGATGCCACCTTCTCTTTCTCTCTGTTTTCCTCTTCCTCCTCGTTCTCTTCATCGTTTTCTTCATCGAACGACCGGTCCCAAATTCCAGACATAAATCGTAAGGGTTCCGGTAATCTTTTCCTCTTTACATTTTTTCCTCTGCTCAGCGCTCGCCTCGTCGCGTTACCCTCCTCGGTTCGTTTTGGCCTTCGGCTGCTCGATTTATCAGAAGAGGCACTCTTCTTCTTCCCAGAGGAGGAGGAGGAGGAGGAAGACCCTCGATCCGGGGAGGAGGAAGAAGAAGAGGAAGAAGAAGACGCTCTGCACCGATGACGACGCGTTTTCCTGTTTCTCCCCGCGCCAGTGGTCGTCGTCGTCGTAAAGTCCTCTTCGGTGTCATCGCGTGCCGCCACAAAAAGCAACGACGACGACGGGTGTCTCGACGCTTTTTCTGCCGCTAAAAAGCTTGAATTTTTATCGCGCGCTATCCCCAACCTCGCCGCGGAAGACGACGACGACGACGACGATGATGAGGACGCCGCGGTGGCACCGCTGTTCTGCCGACCGCATTTCGTCGATGATTTTGCGTGAAAAACGCGGCGCAACGGTGGTGGTTCCGTCTTTGGGACGACGGTGTTCGAGCGCAACCGACACGAACAAGTCGTCACCGCCACCATCATATCTCTCTCCTAGTAAAAAGTAGCGTATAGTAGCGGTAGTGGATAGTCCACGGGGAACCAAAAGGGCCAAAGGCAAAAATCCCCCCGATTGACACCCTAAATCTAAATTCTTTGAAAATGCCAGCCTTATCACACAGACAAAAACCAAAATCGAGGTTTCTCGAGAGCGCAAATTCACATCATCAGCAAAAAAGAGAGGAAAGCTTCGCGCACGAACGAACGAACAAAACGAGACAAATCTCACGCGCGGACGAAAAAGCGAGAATCTCTTCGTCAGGGAGCAGCGCTCCGATCATCTCTGAGAAGAAGAAGAAGAAGAAGAAGAGGGAACATAAAGTTTGCTCTCTTTTTTTTTATTTTTGACCTCTCAATTTGAGTTTTTGTGTAAGTGTTGGGGAGGTTTGTGTGTGTCTCTCTCTCTCTTTGCAAGAGAGAGGTCGGCGGGGGGTGCGAGTAAAAAAAAAAGGCAAATTCGAGCGGGCCTCCCGCCTCCCTTCGTTCGGCCCGGTGAGTGGTCTTCGAGACGCCCCTCGCGCGAGCGATTGAGCTGAATCTCTCTCTCTCGAGAGAGAATAAATAAATGGCTCGCATGGCTGTTTCGAGACACGCGTCCGGGAGAAGCACCAGCCACAGTGGTTCTGGGCCTACTAATGTCACAGGAAAGGAGGAGGAAGAGGAGAGAAAAAGGAAGGTGAATATCGTCGAGGAACCGACGCCTTGGATTAAACGAAAGGTGGAATATTTTGGTCCGTTTCGGTCCAACATAAAGCAGTTTTTGAAACTGGCGACGCCCGACGCGCGCGCGACGGAAGATGGGATTTGGGGGTACACGCTTGAGTTGACGACGCCTTCGTCGTCGAAGGACCAACCGGCGCACAAGACGATTTTGCGAATATACGAAGAGTCCACGGAAGTCGAAGGAAACGAAGAGTGCATACACTGCGATTGCTGTAAATGCATCGGGTGGCATCACCACCCGGTGAATAAAAAGCAGTGGCACTTTATCGTCCACACGGACTTTAAAACGAGAGGAAAACCAGAGTTGGCTGGGAAAAGAGTGTGTCAGTTGTGTTGTTGCGCGGTACCTAAAGGCGAGAGAGTGTGCACGGTGTGTGGAGAAATCGACAAAGAATGTTCGATTGTCGATCACCAGACGCATTTATTGCACGGATTGCTTCATGGGAACGGGTGTGGACACTTGAAACGAATCAACGGGAGAGAAGCGGGGTCTATGGTGTTGAGCGGATCGCAACTGATGGGTTTATGGGAGAATATCTGCTACACGTTGAGAGCGAGAGAGGTTTCTGTTGAGGACGTTTCGCAGAAATACGGAGTTGAGTATCGATTGCTCAACCCTGCGAGTAGTGGGAACACGTGGTATGGAACGTACGGGTACGTGTTTGGTAAAGGTAGCTTTGGAAATACGGCGACTTCTCATAAACGCGCGGGTACCGATTTTCGAACGTTCCCATTGAAACACTTGAGAAGCGATTTTGTCATGACTGGAGGCGAGGACGATCCAATGGTGCACTTAATCGACAAATACGTGAATATTTTGACGCTAGAAGCAGAAAAGAAAACTGGTGACGGTGGGGAGGAAGAAGAAGGCGATGAACTCGAGATCCCAAAAACTTTAGGCGATTTAGTCAAAGCTTTGCTGCGATTGCAAAGAAATATTCGCAGAGAAGTAAAAGAGGGCATCAGACCGTTCGAAACGTTGGCAACGCACGGCGTAGGCGCAGTTTTGGCCGGAATTTCAGATGTTGCCGAGAATAGACCTCAAACGAACCAAACGACTCCCAGGCGTCACTCCTCTCACCATCATCAACATCATCACAGCTCTCATCAACAACAGCGGGTGCGAGCGATTGATTTTGAAGAAGAAACAAAACGTGCAGCAGGCAGTGGAGCCGGATCTAGCAAAAAAAGGGCTTCTCCGGAGATCAACAAGGAAGAAGAGGTGATAGAAGTAGCAGTAAAAGAAGAAGAAGAAGAAGAAGAAATTAAACAAGAGGAAACGGTGCACCATGATTCGGTTTTTGTTTCTGCGGCGAAGAGACTAAAAATGGCTGGAACCGGTCTAGCCTCTGCGTTCGCGCGAACGCTAAGGTCACCTACTTTAATAGGACAACAACAGAAACAAGAAATGCCTGTGATTAAGCAAGCACCTCTTCCAACCGAACCTATGGTCGAATGGAAGCGAGGTCTCTCGAATAGTCAGAATCCAGCGGCGCAGACCAGATGGACGCTCGCTCGCGTCAATGTCGCGGCGAACGCGTGCGTGATGGTTTTAGAGGATAACAAAGGCTTTTGGTTAGGTAGACAAGACGTGCGAAACCTTGCGCGTCTAAAAGGTGTTGGAGATACAGGACTTTTAGATCATGTCTTGAAGACGATTGCGGATCATCCTGTCATTTTGAATGGTAAAAATAAACCCAAGGATGCGAGAGCGAAAGTGCGAAGACGGAATAACCCGATAAATTCGCAGTTGGAGTATCAATTAGAGATGCCAAACTCAAAAATATCGCCGGATTCTCCGACTTATACGGCTCCGCTCGACTTTATGAATCCATACGCGAATGTTCCTGGAGACGCAGTAGGTGGAGGAAAATCTCCATCGAATAACATTCGCGTATTGCGCAACGGAACGACTGCCAGAGGAGCGACTCGGCAACAACCCGCACGAACTCAAAGAGAGACGCGCTCTGTAACGGCAAGTTTGGCGCCTCCGCCTGCGAAGAAGGTGGAACGAAAAAGTCAACAAGAGCTGCAGACGATAGCTCCGGTGACGCCGCAAATCCGTTCGAATCCAAATGCGAAAGCCATCTCAGAGCTTACCGCGTATGACGTCGATAAGGATTTGCGAGCGGTGTATCGAGACTGCCTTGAAAGCTACAAGCCAGCGCGAGTTCAAATTGAAAATAAAATCAGAGTCACGTGTAAAGGTGCGCACCTTACAAATGCAGCTCGAGTGTTGTTGGATACAAAACAGTTTGTCAAAACGTACATTGATATCGACGCCTTGTTGCACTTGAGCGTGCCTGCAAATGTCAAAAATCCCAAACCGACTCGCGTTCTCGTTACTGCGATCATCGATAGATCGAATTCAGGACCAAAAGTCTCTGGTTTGGGTGGTTCAATTATGGGTAAGAATCGACGGAAGCTTGGGGTCGAATCTAAGCCACCACCAGAGATTGTTCTACTTCCGGTTCCGTGCACGTTGGGAGAGTTGAAGAAAGAAGCAACCAAAGCGTTCGCAGAGTTGTACGTCATCCTCTCGAAATTCAAAATCACCGCGATTAAAGGTTACGAAAACCTTCCAGACTCGACAAGATTGAACAAGAACTCGTTGCAGTATGCGCACGCCGAAGTTATGGGTGAAGGCGCGGACTTAGAGAGCGAATATCGTTATCAAGGAGGACTTGATCAATGGGTCGTGAACTGCCACTGCGGAACGAATGACGATGACGGGGAGCGAATGATTGCGTGCGACCGGTGCGAGATTTGGATGCACACAAGATGCGTCGGCATTGAAGACGAAGCCAAGACGCCGAAACGGTTCACTTGTCACGAATGTGAAGGGGTTTCGATCGAAGATTTTCTAGAAGCGAGGAAACCAAAGGTGAAAGCGGGAAGACCGGCGCCAAAAGCTAGAGGATAAAATAGAGTTGTTTAATTGACCATTTCGAAACACAAAAATAGTAGTTTGTATTCTTTCTTAAAACGCTCGCTTTACTAATTGTTTTAACTCTGACTCTTTCACTCTTTCACTTATAGATGTAATAGTATATAATTATTCGTTCCAGCGCCCTTTTTGCTGCTCTTCCGTCGGCCCTTGTTGCGCTTTAACAAAACTCGTAGGCAACATCGCAAACTTTTGCATCTTCGGAACGTACGCTCTTTGCGTGAAGTTATCGTATCCGTTCGCCTCGATGGCATCTAAAATATCTCTGTATACATCCAACGCGGACCACACCGGCCATCTCGCGTCTTTATTCAAGCAGTTAACACCAGCTTCTGCCTTCGCAAAGCACTCTCGCGCTCTCGCAATTTGAAACTTCATGAACTTCACCCAGCGTTCGTCCACTTTCCCGTTTTGTACCAATCCCGTCAACACTTCGGCTTCGGTGATACCAAACTGAGCCAAATCCTCCAAGGGAACGTAGATACGATTACGTTCTCTGGCGTCTTCTCCAACATCTCTGAGAATGTTCGTCAACTGATTCGCTAATCCCAAAGATAACGCCGCTTTATACACTGACTGTAAGTCGCCTTTGTAGCTTTCATCCACTCCCATGATCGGCATGGACATCAAGCCAACCGTACCAGCTACTCGATAGCAATACTCGTATAACTCATCGAACGTTTCGTAACGTGGTTTCACCAAATCCATTCTCATACCATCAACCATATCTCGAAACGGTTGAATGTCAACCGGAAACTTACTGACGGTATCCGCCAACGTCGCATCGATAACGTCCATCGGTTTCCCGGCAAAAATATTCTCCAAGCGCTCTTCCCATCTATCCAAAGCCTCCGGCGTAATGTGCGACGCGTTCGGGCCGTCTACTAACTCGTCCGTACGTCTGCACCAGACGTAAATCGCCCAAATTGCCCGTTGCTTCTCCGGCGTCATCAATTTTGTTCCTAGATAAAACGTCTTCGCGTACTCCGCGGTGACTTCTCGGCAACGTTCAAACGCTGGATCTAACATAGCCGGCACGACGTTCACTTTCGGGGCCAACTGGCCGCTCTCCTGCCTTTTCACGCACGCTTCTAACGCGAATAATTCGACTTCTCTTCCGTTCGATCGAACGACATCTTCTGGTCGTCTTTGGAACGTTTGTTCTGATGACGATACGTTTTGTTGTTGCGATGGCTCAGCCACGGCGTCGCGCGTGGAAGCCTTCCCTCCTCTGCCTTGCGATCTCGGAAATGTCAACGCGATGGTCTTTCTCGACGATGAAGAAGTACTCGCGGGCGAAAAATTAACCGACGATGACGTTCGCGTCATTCCGTGTTGAAAACAAACGCCGTGCATTTCTTTTTCTGTCTCCTTTTACGCGTAAAAGTGCGTGACTCGTTAAAGCGTTGGCTCTAAAAAAGCGGTACTAATCCAAACGAGAAAAGAAGCGCTTTAACGATCGGTGCGCGAATAGATATCGATCAATGCAAACGTATGTATGCAACGAATTTATTCTTTGCGATGCAAATGTGTGCTCGGAGATCGAATGTGGCGATCGCGACGATTGAGTTGCGCACACTATACGCGTGAAATTATTAGGAACGGTACAAAACCGGCAGACAGATAAAGCTTGAAAACTTCGAGACTTGCGGTGGAAAATCACGTGTTCTCGAGGCAAAAAGCAAAAAATCCGGATAAAATACAAACAAATTCCACACGAGCAAGACGAAGAGATATTTTTGAGAGCGCGAAAAAAAGAAGCAAACAGACCTCTCGTGAGATGATGATGATGATGATAATAATAACTTTAAATACATGCATACGTGCGGCTGCTATATGTTTGTCGTCGCGTGTTGCTTCCCACTTCTCATTGTTCGTACACGTTCGCTCACACGTAACAACAACAACGACGACATCAAACGAGGGGTCGGTTTTTTTATTACGCGGACGGGTCGGTTCTGTCGGTGACTAAAATCAAGTGATAACCAAACTGCGTCTTCACCGGACCTTGCAATTCCATCAAAGGCGCTTCAAACACCACCGTATCGAATTCTCGAACCATTTGACCGGGCTTGAACTCCCCGAGATCCCCGCCCTTCGATTTAGATGGGCACGTAGAATACGCCGACGCTTCTTTCGCGAACCGGTCCAGTAACGTGCTTTGAGGCCCTTCCAACAAACGCTCTTTCAACGAGATGGCCAAGGACTCGTCCGCGACTAAAATGTGCGAGGCGGAGGCTCGCTTTCCGGGCAGAATGAAGGACCCGAAAGATTTGAAGAGAGAAACGCCGATGGCTGCCACGGTCACTGTAAAATTTTTTAGGAAGAGAGAGAGAGAGAGTCAGCGTGAGTCACAGTTATATTATACAAATGTGTTTTGGACAGAGAAAAGGTAAAACGCACATCCAATGACAGAATACGTCGCCAACGCGCTCGCCGCTTCGGCAACATCCGCGATCGCTGGATTACTCTGCTCGACCGCCGCGTGCGCATCTAAACACGCGAACGATGACGCCGTTAAGGAACCCACAACGACAGCAGCACTCTTCTCAAGAGACGATGCCGATGCGTTTCCATTACCATCGGCACCAACGCTTCCCCCACTGGTTTTCGCGGCGACGGCGACTCGTCGTCCTCTCACGTTCAATCTGTTGACTTTCTTCTGCGCGCTCGCTCTGGTGGTGGTCGTTTGCGAGAGTAATAAAGCGGGTGAGGATGACATTGTTGTTATTATTATTTTTAGATATTACAGAAGAAATGGAGTGAAGATACGCAGTTTTTCTTTCTCATTCCGCGGATGAAAATACACACCCACAACCGCAAAAATACGTCGTTAAAGCAGTGCGCTCGCGAGAAGGACAACAGAAGCGCACGAGGCGAGAACGCGGGTCGTCGAAAAACGCGCTCTCGCTGACGCGGACGACGACGACGACGACGACGACTCCATCGGAACGCTCTTCTTTTCCTGCTCTTCTTCTCCTGCTGGAGGTCCGCTTGTTTTGGCAACTTCTTCTTCTTCTTCCTCTTCGGAGGAGGAGGAAGAAGTGGGAGGCGATGCCGACGACGTTTCGTTCGATCGAAGCCACTCGGTGGGTAAACCTGGATATGGCGGTGGGAACGTGACGTTGTTCAGAATGTTCGCGGCCAAGTTACCGGAGTCAAAATCGCAGCTCTGAAGCGCGAGAAGCGCGAGCAGAGTCGCTCCACTTTCTAACATATACGGCAGGTTCTCTAACAAACATCGTTCGATCGGCAAAGCGTTTATTTCTTCAACGGAGTAACCGCCGTCTACGATTCTCTGAATGATTGTCAAAGGGCATTGCGAACAGAGATTTTCGTCGTTTGGACGGCTACACGTTTCGTTGATGCCTGTGAATTCGAGGCGCTGGACATCTAGCGGACACACTTGAAGCGTTGTTTGCGCCTTCGCTACTCTCGTCGTATATGCGGAGAAGAAGAAGAAGAAGAAGAAGAAGAAGAAGAACGTGCGCTGAAACAATTGTGGCATAGATATAGTAATATGTATTGTGTGTAACTTCCGGTAGATGAAATGATGATTATTGTGCGCTTTATTTACTCTTCTATATTTTTAGTTTTTACTCTCGTATTCTCGAACCAAAATTCCTGCCTCGAAACTCTCACATCAATATCGCAGACGCCATATAGACTCCAATTACTATATAGACTCCGATTACGATGATTAACGCGTTAGCATCTCTTCCGAACTTTCATTGAAATTGACGATACATGAATATCGCAGAAGCCATATAGACTCCAAGTACGATGATCAACGCAATAGCATCTCTTCCAATATTTGCTGGATCTACTCCCACGACGTTCAAATATGTAGAGCCACTGACAACCACGGCGACGTTCGTTCCATCAAAATCCGCATCGAAAAGATATTTACCGTCGTTCATTTCACTCCCTAGCATACCACCCCATGCGTAGAAAAAGGGTGAAAACCAACGAATCCAGCTGCAGAAACCCGGCAAGGTGGGAATGTTTATGAGAAATCCACCAAAAAGACTTGAAAGTAGAACGCACACTATTCCAACCAATGTTGCAATCGCCGTAGATGCGCAGAGCGTCTGTATAAAACTCATCAACGCCGTAGATGTTGCGGAAAATAACATCGCGAAACCTAAAAATACAAAGAATGCGCCAGGGTCGATGCGTAAGCCCATCAGCCAGTAGTAACTTATTGAGGTTAATACTACCGACGTCCAACGCAAAACGACTATCTCAACGAGCAACTTCGAAAGATAGTACGTATCAGCTCTGTAGTAGCCTGCTCTTTTCTCTCGTAGAAAGACGTTCCTCGAGGCAAGAAAAGCGTCACAGCAGGACACGCTCGAAAGAGCGAAGAAGAAAAGGACAAAAAATATGCTGCCCATGCGATTTTGGAAGCCACGAAGGTTCTTTTCCACGTCTAGGTACAGCAACCCGATGAGCACTCCAACCAAAATAGCGGTAACGGTGTCCGTAACGAAGCGAGAGATATTCCTTTTCACCTCCAAAATCTCGCGCCAGCAGAGAACGGATAGCTCCGTCACGAATGACCGCTCGCTTTTATCGTAAAAGTCGTGCGATGCTTGATTGCCTGCGATAACATCAGTTTCGGTAGTTTCTGATTCTTTGAATTCTGTTGTTTTGCGAAGAAAATGTTCGGACATTTTCTCGGCGCTCGCTACTTCCAAAAGCCATTCCGGTAACGAAAACGTTTTAGGACAAGGCATTTGTACGGCTTCAAATAAATTGAGAGAAACAGAGCCGAAATATAATCGATTACCAGTCGATGAAAGTAACAAAACTGTATCAATTTGTTCGCACAAAGACCTCGCCGATGGTGCGTGCACGGTACACAAAATGCCGCGTCCACGTGTAGCAATACTTTTCAACACTTTCAATATCATATCTCCGGTCTTTGAATCCAGTCCAGACGTTGGTTCATCTAGGATGAGCAGGTCGGACTCGACGACCATTTCCATAGCGATAGATAACCTTTTGCGCTCACCGCCACTCAGATCAGTTACCCGCGTATTTTGAACCTCAGCGAGGGAAAGTTCGTCAAGAAGTGCGTTTACTTTATTTACCTTCGTTTGCTTTGAAACGTACCAAGGAAGGCGCAAAGAAGCTGCGTATAATATCGATTCGCTCGTCGTCAAGTACTTGAGTAGGTAATCGGAATGTTGCGGCACGTAGCCAATTCTATTGTTACCGGAAAAGTGTGCGTTTCCAGAGGTGGTAATTTTTTTGTCGATATCGATATGAAAACCGGAAGCGGAAATTATCGCTTTCACCAAAGTTGTTTTACCAGATCCAGATGGTCCCATTATAGCGCACACAGACCCCTCGCAAACTTTTCCAGATATTCCTTTTATGATGTCTCCTCCTCCGTTAGTTTTCAATTGACACGTAATGTTTCGAAACGACAAAATTTCGCGAACTCTTCGCGCAGTAACGGGCACGTTTCTCTCTGTGTCATGATTTCTTTGCACATATAGAGCGTTGAGCTTCTGTTTCATCTTTTTTCGATGTACTGCGAAGAGAGTGACTCCGGCAAAGCAAACGACGATGACCGCCAACGATATCGAGAAGCCGACAACATTGAAGCCTGCCTTCTTCTTCTCCTCCTTTGTCGCATCCACCGCGTCTTTGTCGTTGTCTCGATAGCTTTCGACGACGGGTGCAAACGCACTTTGAACTGCTTTACCAATGTCTCCCTCCCCTTCTTCTCCGGGAAAAGTAACGTTCTCGTACATCGACGCATCTCGTGGGCAAGCCGATACTTTCAGAAACGTATCGATCGTCGCTCCCTTCGCTAATAAAGTCGACAGATGCTCCATCGCACACGCATCCAACGGTAGCGCCTCCAGCTCTGCCCTCGTATAGCCCGCATTCGCGATCGCTTGACCGAGAAATGATATGCATTCCGAGCACAACTCTGCGTTTTGGATTTAATATAAGAGTATGAAAGTATTAGATATTTTTTTACACACCTGGATCAGTCGCGTTTCCACACGCCGTTCCCAAGCCTTCAAGATCGATCTTGTCAATTTCCAGAGGGCATTGCTGCTGCTCCTGCGCGTGCGCGGGCGAAGAGCAGAACAGGAAAGAGATGAGGAGGATGAGGAGGATGAATCGTCGTCTCGCCCTCATGCTGTCTGTTTTTTTTTCTCACGGGGGTGTCTCTCGCGTATTTTATAACGCCTCGAAAACTAAGGTGGGAGAACTTCCCTCGTCGACAAAAAACAAAAAACGCGCGATCGTCAAAATCGACTCCAATTCAACTCACTCGAATTCTCCACTCTTCTCAACAAACATACACAAATATTATCATCATCGTCCACGCACACAAGAAGTAGTAGAAGAAGGAGAAGAATGAGTGAGAGGGAAGGAGAACCGGAAGAAGCGAACGACGGCGGGTTAGCGGCCGCGGCTGAAGCTGCCGCCCCAATGCAGGGAGACAACCAAAATCCAGAGTCTCAACAACAACCGCCACCGAACGAGGAATACGGGGGCAAACAAGAAGAAAGGAAAGGCCCGCCGGATATTTCCAACTTGCACTCGGTGAAAATTGATAACTTGTCTTTTGATCTGAGTCAAGAGGAAATTACGGACATGTTTGCCCCGTACGGTGAGATTGGAGACGTGTATGTACCCAGAAATCATTACACACAACGAATGCGTGGGTTTGCTTTTGTTCGATACGTGGAAAAACAAGCCGCGGACGCGGCGATTGACGCGATGCATGAGAAAGAGATTGCAGGAAGAATTATTCGAGTTGGAATGGCCGAAGAGAAGAAACCGGATACGCGAGGGCCGTATCACTCCAGAGATAGGGGTGGGTACCAGCGCGGCGGCGGCGGCGGATACAGAGGATACAGGAGAGACGATAATTATCGAGGAGGAGGAGGAGGAGGAGACCGATATTACGATCGAAGAAACGACAGTGGACACGATAGAAGAGACGGAGGGTACTCTCGCGGTGGAGGGAGAGACTATGACGACCGCCGAGGTGGGTATGGCGGTGGTGGGGGGCGGTATGAAGACCGACGAGCTGGAGGAGGTTACGACGATCGAAGAAGCTACGACGATAGACGAGGTGGAGCAGGTTATGACGATCGAAGAAGATACGACGATAGAAGAAGCTACGACGATAGAAGAAACTACGACGATAGAAGAAGCTACGACGATAGAAGAGGTTCCTATGAAGATAGAAGGGGAAGCGACGGCGGGAACAGATATGAAGACAGGCGAGCCCCTCAGCAGTAAAAAAACAAGCACGGCGACTTGAAAATCCCACGCAGATCTACACTTGTACTACTGCTACTACTACTTTTAAAGTCATACGACTACACATGTAATTGATCTCTCTATTTTTGCTAATAATACTATTATTTTCCAAACTTTTTCATCAAATCTTCTATAGAAGCTTCCTCTTTCTTAGGTACTGCTGGAGGCGCGTTTGTCGTGATATTTGTTCCGGAAGGAAAAGCGCTTTGCTTCTTCTTCTTCTTTTTGTTACTCATTGTCGATCTTGGAACGTTCACAGCACCCGCGCTCATTGCACTTCCGACGTTAGCTTTTTTAGTAACTTTGACGCCATGACTTGGGGCAACCATTCGAGTAGGACCCGCTTGGATTGTCAACATGCCGTCTTCGTCTTCGACCACCTTGCCTTTAAAGTTGTTTTTCAAAATTTGGACTGAGTCTCCTATTTGAGCGAGTTTAGTCGGCTCATTATCCCAAACATCGTAATCTTCACCAGAAACTCTTCTGCTATCACCACTCGGAAATGTATTTCTTTTACCGCTTCCTAGAAGAGCATCAAATTCGCGAGCCGCTCTCGAAGGCGATGTCGGTTTCTTTTTTACTCCAGCGAATGTTTGATTAGAAGCTGTCTTCACCGATGAAGGAGAAGATGACGACGGCTTCTCAAGCTCATTCAATTTAGCTTCCGCGATGATAAATCCCGCAGCGACCGTTACGATTTCTCCGGAAACTTTCGTCACTTTCCCGGCTAAACCACTCGCTTTCAAAATGACTTGGTCTCCAACCGCTGGCATTTCCGTCAACTCTTGATTATTTTCTTGTGTGACTGCTTCACCATTTGCCGCTGCTGCTTTGCGCTCTTTAGCTAAGCGGATTTCACGCTCTCGATCTGTTTCTCCGGCGGCACTTTTTGAAATCATTGACTTTTTCGAATTCGCCGAGAGTTCTTGTCGTTTCAGTCGCTCTTCTCCTTGAATGCGAATTTTTGCCTCCCTCGAGATTCTCACAATCGTTGTAGCCTGCTTCATCGCTACGTCCTCCTTCACTCGTAAGACTTTCTGCTCAGCGTTTCGTGCTTGCGGGATGCGCTTTTCAACATCTTTCAGCATTTGCATAGCTTTTGCAACGGCTTTATCTGCGTCTTTCCTCGCGCCTTCGAGTTCTGCGATGACATCGTCCAACGTAGCGAAACTTTGTCCCATGACTTCTTTCGCCGAGTTGATAACATCTTCGTCCAATTTATTCCTCTGCGCGATCTGCAATGCTCTTGAACGACCGGGGACAGCCCATAGAAGCCTATACGTCGGACGTAACTCAGCTTCATCGAATTCTACCGCAGCATTCTCAAAAGCGCCAGAATCTTTGTGCTCGTACTTCAACGCTTTCAAACTGCCTTGATGCGTAGTCGCAAATGCCAAAGAAACACCGAGTCGACGAGGAAGTAATCCCGCCAAGGCTTTTAAAAACGCGCGAGCTATTGCAGCACCTTCCAAAGGAGACGTGCCAGTGCCGACTTCGTCGATCAAAACTAAAGATTGAGGGGTAGCGCGCTTCAAAATAGCTTTCTGCGTCGTTAAGCGTGCCGAGAACGTACTCAAATTCGTGAGTAGATCTTGGTCGTCGCCAATGTCGCATAAGACGTAGTCAAACCAAGGTAAGTGCGCTCTTTCTGCGGGTACAAACATGCCAGCTCTTGCCATTAAAGCGCTCAACCCAAGAGCTTTCATTGCTGCCGTTTTACCACCCGTATTTGGACCAGTAATGACGACACATTTCGTTCTCGCCTCCACGAAAACGTCCACGGGCACCGGTCCTTTCACCCTGAAAGGATTTGCATCGCTTCCGTTTTCGTTTTTCCCATCGTAAAGCCAATCAAAATCGTCGTTGAAATCGAATTCATCTTGAGAATTTAATTCGTTTTGGAGTTTCTTGTTCTTTTTTTTCTTCGATTCTCTCGTGGCAATTTTAAATCTCGGTTGCGAACTCGCCTCGTCCTCTTCTTTCCTTCTTTCTCTTTCGGCCGCCTCGCGACGTTTATCCTTCGCTGCTTTCACCGCTTGCGATGCCAGCACTGGCTGACGAAGGCCGGGGAGATACACTTTTGATTTCGCAATTTCGAGTTCCGCTTGAACGAATGCATTTTTCGTGCTCAAATTCTCCTCTTCTTCGTCCTCGTCTTCCTCCTCTTCTCCGTCGTTCATTTCATTCCTCGCCGCTTCCTCTCTAAATCTTTCCTCTATGGCATCTTCTAAATCAGATTCTCTCGCAAACGTTGGACGCACTGAATTCAACGCTTGCCCATGTCGACACCTCGCCGCAATGACGTCCAAATCAATAGTCAACTCCAAACATCGTAAAATCTCCCCGGCAACTTCCATGATGACTCTCGACAACTCTCTTTTTATGCCATCTATCGCAGACTCCTCGTCGTCCCTCGCCTTCGCCAACTCCGTGTTCAAATTTACCACCGATGGAGGCTCAATCAGAGTTAATCCACTTTGCGTGCCTAGAACGAGGGCGTTTTTTGGAGCGCTCTCTGGCGAAACCGCCAAACACATGCGTCCTCGGAACGAAACAGCGCTCCCGGGCATCCTCGATAACAACTCTTTCAATTGCGTCTCTTTCCCGGATAAATGCGCCCGTGCTCTACGTAATTCCGGACTCGCGTTATCTTTGAACGATCCAGTATCGTCAACCTTTGACTTAATTAGATCCGCCACTTCCGAAAACGTTTCCATTTGTACTGCAATATTTCTCAGCGGCATCATCGCCCTCGGTACCTCTATCTCGCCCGTCTCGTCGTCTTCGTGAGAGACATTTTCGATGGACAGTTTCAATCGCCGCGCGTTTTCTAAAAAGTTAGCTACCGCCATCAACTCGTCGCCACCCAACGGTGCCCCTTGCGACGCTTTGTGCACGCTTCTCCTCGTCTCGATTGTGAGCATCCCGCCAAAATCCAATGAAACGCCCGCCACGGATTCCATGTACATTGCCGATTCAGTTTCATCCAGAAGCATCTCTGACATTTCCTGCGAATACACTTCCGAAATCAAACTCTCACCTTCACTGGATGATAATCGCGCTTTCCCTAACGCCGTTGATGTATACTCACTGACGAACGATAAGAGTTCGAACCATCCGACTCGCTCTAACGAATCAAACTCTAAATCTTCTTCTATCGTTTCTATTTCCTCTCGAGTCGGGCCCCATCCTCTTTCGTTGCTCGTTAAGCTACCGTTATCATTCTCCGCCGCTAAAGCGTTTGTTTTTATTCTCCTTCTATTTCTTCTTCTTTCCTCTCTCCGCGCGGCTCCACTGTCGCGAACGATGGATGTTGTCGCCGTCGCACTCGTCGTAATCTGAAGTTCACCCGCAGCGCTTCTGTTCGTCTTCTCGTCGCGCAGCTGCTGCGCGACGAGACGGCGACGACGACGAACGACTGCCACTCGAGAAGACGAAACGACGCGACCGCGTCCGCTGATCGAAGCGCGGCCAGCCTGGCGATGATGCGCATTCATCGTCGTCGTCGTCGTCGTCATCTTTCTTCGCTATAGTTTTCTTCTTCTTCTGTTCTTCTCGTTTTTTTCACCGCGAGAAGGGCGGGAAGTGACGTTCGCAAATCCACAAAAAACTCCAAAACGCAGGCGCTCTCCTCCTCTTCTTCTTCTTCTTCTTCTGATATCATCACCGCGTGAACGAAAAAGAAGAGAGAGAGAGAGGAAGATTGATAACAGCAAAAAAAGAATAACAACATAATGTCATCTCCGCAAGACGCGAATAATCCGCTGAGGAACGCGAACAACGTCCACTTTCAGAGACCAAATACTAGCGCTTCGAATGGGACGAACGCGACGACTACGTCTGCTGGTACCACAACCTCTTCTTCTGGATACGAGGGATTATTAAAGCACGCAACGGTTTCTCACGTGAGCAAAGACGGGAAAAAACACACGACGCCTGTCGTTCCTGTCAGCGCGGGAACACACGCGTCTTCGAATAAACAACAGAAAGTGGGCAAAGTGCAGCTGGCGCCCGGATACTCTCAGATGGATTGGATGCGTTTGACGAGGACCAAAAACAACAACTTGAATGGTTTCGGAGGAAAGAAAGTGAACGTCTCCAAACGAGTGATTACTTTAGAAGAAATCGCCCAACATAACACCGAAGAAGACGCGTGGGTTGGCTTTCGAGGAAAGGTGTACAATTTAACGCCGTATATTCACTTCCACCCGGGTGGGGCGAAGATTTTAGAGCAAGCGTTTGGGACCGACTGCACCGCGTTGTTCGATAAGTTTCATAAATATGTCAACGGAGAGTTTATGATGAGAGAATGTCAAGTTGGCATTATGCCGGGATTCGTGAACGACGACGAGGAGGACGAGGATGACGATGACTTTTAGATGCGATAGTAAGAAAGAAGGAAAAAGAAGCGCGTAGTTTTATTAGTGCATAGGTTTTTAGCTTGTTAGCGAATGTATTGTAGTAAACTAAGGGCAAAAGTTGTTCGCGATGTGCCTACATTTTGAAAAGAGTTCTGTGCGATGCTTCTCTTTACGCCCTTAAAAAATCGTTTATTATTACATCAATTTACACTTTTCATACCCTCATGACCTCCTACCAATCGCCTCGCGAGGCTTTTGGTATGTATTTCTCGTCGTGAATTTCCTTCGTGTACTCTTCGATCCTAGCTAAGTCTCTTTTGTCCTCTTTGTCTCCGGCGATGTACACGAACGCCGAAAGAATATTTTTTTCACCCTCTTCAACTGAAATTTTCTCATCGTTTTCGTCGGTCAATAATTCCACCTCAATCACGCTTCTCTTGTATAATCCCGACGCTATATCTTCTAAAATATCCAACTCTTCTAATTTTTGTTGATCAACTCTGTAAACTTCGCCTCTCACGGCCGCGTTGGTGGCCGACGGCGAGTCCTCGTCTTCGATAAGATACGGGAAGCCGAAACTTGACAAAAGCATTGAAAATTTGAACGGTTTCGAAGTCTCGGCGACGCCGATGAATTTGCTACTGTTTGCATTCCCGACTTCGAGTATTCTGTGGTTGAACATCTCTCGTTTCAGCGTGCCGTAGACGAATACGTTAGATAACGCGGTGTTCGGGATGGACATCTTTTTTTCTGCGTGTAAAATAAATATTCCTCTTTTTTCTGAAGCAAAAGCAAGTTTCGTGTTCTATTTTTAGGAACGAGAGAACCGTGTCCAGAGGAACTCAGGATGCTAGGGTATTATTGTCGTTCTATCATATTATTTTACACAAACACACACATCTACGCGCTTCTACTTCTATTCTCTCGCTACTATTACTACTTTTAGTACTAATAATTCTACTTCTTCATCATAGCTTCGCGATACGGCGGAGCTATGGGCGGCATGACGGGTTTGCTAAACTCGTATCGACCATCCTTCGATTCCTCGTTGAGCGAATACGACTGGTCGGCGTCGTAACCGCTCAAGTCTCCGCAGGCGACGAACGGAACCGCAATCGTTCGTTCAAAATCGTCCGGTAATCTCTCTTTGCCGTCTTGCGTGAGTCCCCAACGAAATTTCTTTTCTAGAACGTCTCTTAAATCGTTCGGTTGGAAATTTTTCGGAGGCGAATAGTTCTCGCACACCACAAACGCTTCTGTTTATTTACCGAGGAGGAGTGGCGGAAGCGCCGTAGCGATAGGTGTCCGAAGAAGAGAAAGCGTCAACGTAAATACATAGAAAACATGCAGGGAAAAGAAAAGAAAAGAAAAGAAAACCAAAAACGAATGAATGTGCACGAAAAGAAGACGACGATGAATACTAACGACGCACCTATGCTTGAATTCCGACTCGATTTCGGTTTCGCGCACGTCACCTTCGGAAAGAAACACTTCAACTGGTTATACAACAACCCGATGTCTTTCCCGCGGAAGATTTTCGCCACGTATGTCCCTCCTTCCTTTAACACGTGCGCGCAAACTTTCAAACCAGCTAAAATTAACTGCGCTTGCATAAACTCGTCTAAATCGTGCAATCCCGTCACGTCTGGCGCACCATCGCCGACGATTAAATCTGCTTTCTCGCCTTCAAACTCAGATATTATTTGTCTCATGCAATCAACGTTGGTGATGTCCCCTTGAATGCAAACGACACCTTCGATAGGCGCCATGGGTTGTAAATCGACCGCGACGATTTTAGGCGGCTTAACTTTATCGTCACCGTCGTCGTCGTCGTCGTCGTTACTTTTATTTAACGTCGGCAAATACAATTTCCTGCTCAAAACTTGCGACCAGCTCCCCGGTGCGGCGCACAAGTCCACCACGTTGCGCACATCCTCCTTGAACAGATGAAAACTCTCGTCTATTTGTATCAACTTGAACGCAGAGCGCGCTCTCCAGCCTTCCTCTTTCGCCTTTCTGTAGTATATGTCTCTCTTATCTTTCGATGATTTACCCATCGCTGTTATTCTATTTGAGTATTATTATTCGTTTTACGGCAGCCCGCGCGGTAGGTTGTGAGAGAGAGAGCCCCTGCGTAACAAACTGAAGGAGTACGACGTAGAGAAAGAGAGAGAGAGCGGGGAAAAGAAGGACTTGACGCTTTTTCGAGCCGCCACCAAAAACAATAAATTCTTCACTCTTCAACCCACAGCGCTGCTCGTAATCAACAACAACAACAACAACAACAAAAACAAAAACAGCGAGAAGAAACGAAAGAAGGATGAGGAAGAAGGTAGACTCTCGAATCCGAACGCTCGTCGAAAATGGAGTGAAACTGAACGAGCGCACGTTATTCGTCGTCGTCGGGGACAACGCGAGAGAGCAAATCGTCAACATTCACTACATGCTTTCCAAAGCCGTCGTCAAAGCGCGACCGAACGTGTTGTGGTGTTACAAGAAAGACTTATACTTGAGTTCAAATAAAAGGAAACGACAGAAACAGGTGAAAATGATGCAAAATAGCGGGGCCATGGACGAAGAGAACGAAGATCCGTTCAACTTGTTCGTGTCGAGCACGCAGATTCGATACTGTTATTACCACGAGACGCAAAAAGTACTCGGGAATACGTTTGGGATGGCGGTTTTGCAAGATTTTGAAGCATTGACGCCAAACTTGTTGGCAAGAACGATTGAAACCGTCGAAGGAGGCGGAATTATCGTGTTGTTGTTGTCGAATTTAGAGTCTTTGACGCAATTGTACACGATGTCGATGGACGTGCACGCAAGATTTAGAACCGAGTCGCACGATAAAGTGGTGCCGAGATTTAACGAGCGGTTTATATTGTCTTTGGGAGCTTGTCAAACGTGCGCAATAATGGACGATGAGTTGAACATTCTACCAATTTCGTCGCACATCAGATCGATCGCGCCGGTGACGAGCGAGCAAGCTGCTCAGGAACACGAGGATTTAACTGATTTGAAAGAATCCCTGAAAGAAACCGAGCCGGCTGGGCCGTTGGTCTCGCAGTGTAGAACATTAGACCAAGCGAAAGCGGTGGTGACGTTTTTGGATGCCGCGAGCGAGAAAACGTTGCGTTCGACCGTGGCGTTGACTGCGGCGAGAGGTCGAGGGAAATCCGCCGCCATGGGTATTGCCATCGCAGGTGCTGTTGCGATGGGATACTCGAACATTTTCGTCACTTCGCCGTCGCCGGAGAACTTGAAGACGTTTTTCGAGTTTGTTTTGAAAGGTTTCGATAAGCTCGGATATAAGGAGCACTTGGATTACGATTTAGTAGAATCATCAAATCCGGCGTTTGGTAAATCAATAGTTCGCATTAATGTCACGAGGAACCATCGACAGACGATTCAGTATATATTACCTCAGCATCACGAAAGAGCAGCGACGGCGGAATTGTTGGTGATTGATGAAGCCGCGGCGATTCCTTTGCCGACGGTGAAAGCGTTATTGGGGCCATATTTAGTCTTTTTGTGCTCGACGATTAACGGCTACGAAGGCACCGGAAGAGCGCTGTCGATTAAATTAATTGGGAATTTAAGAAGGGAAGCTTCCTCGAGTTCTTCAGGGCAACAAGGTAGGCACGGAAAGAATAACAAACATAATAACAATAGTAATAAAGGAGGAGGAGGTAGCGGTCGGTTGCTGCGAGAAGTGCAACTCTCAGAGCCGTGCAGATACGCTCCAGGAGATAGAATCGAGTCGTGGTTGAATCAACTCCTCTGTTTAGACGCCGCTGATGCTTTACCACCGCTCATTAATACAATCCCACCGCCATCGGCGTGCGAGTTGTACGAAGTCTCCAGGGATACTTTATTTTCCGCACACAAAGCCTCGGAGCAATTCCTGAAGCGAATGATGGCTTTATACGTTTCGTCGCACTACAAGAATACACCCGACGATTTGCAATTGATGTCAGACGCACCAGCTCACAGATTGTACGTGTTATTAGCACCAGTCAACGAGCAATCAAATGCGTTGCCAGAGATTTTGTGCGTCTTGCAAGTCGCTCTGGAAGGTGCCATCTCGAAAGCTTCGGCGAGAGCGTCGTTAGCAGCTGGTAGCGCCCCTTCAGGTGATTTGATCCCGTGGACAATCTCTGGGCAATTTCAAGACGACGCGTTTCCTGGTTTAACTGGAGCGAGAATAGTTCGGATTGCGGTGCATCCAGATTTGCCGAGGCAAGGATACGGCACGAGAGCACTTGAACTATTACACGAATATTACGAAGGAAAACTGATCGATATGCGCGAAAATATGGATATTGGCAAGAAAAATAAAGATGCAGATGATAGAGAAAATGGACGCAACAAAGTGAACGCCGGATTAGGTAGTGAAACCGTGAAACCGAGAGAAGATTTACCGCCGCTTTTAGTGAATTTAGCCGAACGAGAACGCGAGCGAGTGCACTGGACAGGAACAGCGTTCGGTTTGACCTCTGAGCTCTATCGATTTTGGTCCAAATCAGGGTATGAACCAGTTTACGTGCGTCAAGTTGCTTCGGATATCACTGGGGAGCACTCGTGCGTGATGCTTCGCGCGTGCAATGCTAACGACGACGATGATGATGCCGCTCCTGAAGGTGCTTGGCTCGCACCATTTTCGGACGATTTCAGAGTTCGATTCCGCTCGTTGCTTGGAGCGCCTTTCCGAGACCTTCCGCCTTCGCTGGCACTTTCCGTGTTGAACCCGCAGGTTCAATACGATGATAGTGATAAGCAAAGCGGAGCAGGAAGAGACGCGGTTATTCGAACCGATAATGAAATTTTATCGCCGCACGATTTGCGACGTTTGGAGAAATACTCGAGTTCATTGGTTGATCACCACGTCATTACGGATCTCGTACCTCCGATAACGCGAGCGTACTTTGCTAAGAGAATACCAGTGACGCTATCGTACGCGCAAGCAGCTATTTTGTTAGGCATGGGGTTACAGCAAAGAACGTTAGACGATAGCTCGAAACAGTTGGATCTGCCTCCGCAACAAGTGATGGCGTTGTTTAACAAAGCCATGCGAAGAATATACGGGGCGTTGAAATTAGGTCGCGTCAAAGAAATCGAAGCAGCGCTCCCGAGCTACGTTATGCCGAACTTAAAACCGCACGCTATTGGTGTCGACGAAGATTTGCAAGAAGGGTACGTCTCTTTTGTTTTTATTTTATTTCGCGTTTCCCACTTTGCATCGAAATTTCAAAACGGAGGTGATGGATTAAACTTAAGGGATTTATCTGAAGCATACGCTTGGCGGCGCCACCATGTATTTGGGGTTATAAGTCGTCGAGTTACCGTGTGGCTAAACATAAAGCTCAACAGATCTGATCCGTTTGATTTCATTTTTTTATGCTTTCTCTCTTCGCGTTTGTTACGTCATCGAGAGAGTACCAACTGACGAATCGTAAAAATTCTTTTTGACACACACACACACACATACACACAGAGCGGATAAAGTGAGCGAAGAAATTCGCAAAAAGCAACAAGAACTACTTCAAGAAAGCGAGCTTCAGCGCTACGCCATCGCTGGTACGGACCAAGAGTGGGCCGCCGCCATCGACGCCAAGAGCTCTCGCGGCGACGGTAAAATCCTCTCCGTGCACAGACAAAAAGACTCGAAGAAAGACATCCCGTGGGACGCGAAGAAGAAAGACAAGAGCGATAAAGACGGCGACGGCGGCGACAAAGATAAGAAGAAGGACAAGAAGAAAGACAAAAAACACCATCACAAGTCGAGCAAGAAGAGATTGAAAGGAACTTAGAGAGTATCGTTGTTAAAGAAAATTTGGAGCTTCATCAAAAACATCACTCAAAAACCACCTCTGAAACCTGAATTTTACCCACAGTCAAGATTCGCAGATTCGCGCAGAGGGCGGGAGGACGAAAAAAAAGCGGAAAAAAAGAGAGAAAGTCGTTAAAACGAAAGTAGTCGCGTCGATGGTGAGCGCGAGTCCTTTAGCGGTCTTCTTTACCGCGGTGATGTTCACATCCTCTTCCTCGTCGCGGTCTCCTTCTTCTTCCTCTTCCTCCTCCTCTTGGTCGCGAAATGGAAACAGCAACAACAACTACAACAATCGGAGAGCGGCGGTGATGTGTCCTGTTTTTGCGAGTGCGTATTCCCCTCATCAGTATTCGTCGTTATCATCATCGTCGAATCTAATGAATGCGAAGAAAAGATGCGCAATGTCTTGTAGCGCGCACGCATTTCTTAAAGAAGGAGGCGGTCCGAACGATTTTTACGACATTCATAAAATCGCCGGGGATGGTAGGTGTTTGTTTCGCTCGTTAGTTGTGAGCAAATCTATTGAAGACGAGAACACTCGATTGAGCGCAGAGCGAGAAGTCTTAGAGGCAGATACGCTGAGAGAACAAACGATACGAGAATTGATAAAAAGAAGAGAGGATTTAGAGTGGATAATCGAAGGTGATTTTGACGAGTACTGCGCTAATATGCGATATCCAGGTGCGTGGGGAGGAGAACCAGAGATTCTAGTCGCGTCGCACGTGTTGCGACGCCCGATAGAGGTGCACATGAAAGTAGTCGGTGAGCCACTTCGTTCGATTGGTATATACGGGAATGAAGACTATGGAACCGCAACTGCTAAGCCGAAACTGATGCTTTTGTTCCACGGGCAAGGGCATTACGAAGCTTTGAGTAAGTGCGTGAACGAGTGAAAGTAGTAAAGAAGATAGAGGAGACGAATCGACTAGCAAAATATAGGTAAATCTTCGATGTAGGAAAGGAGAAGGAGAAGCAGGACTATATACACTTAGAGCGGCAATTATATTCTAAATTCTCTACTTTTTTTCTCTTACTATTTCTTCGAAGCTTTTTGCCACGTACTATCTTTTGCGCAAGGTTCGCAAAACAAAGTCTGCGTGTACGTCAAGTCCTCCTCTTCAACCGTCGCGCAGCAGGACCTCGAACACTGCCCGACGACTTCGTTACCTAACATGTAAATTGGATTGTTTTTACACTCGCCTCGTTTCGCCCAATTCGCGCACTCTTTATTGTAATCTTTGCATTCTGGTTTACTCCACGTCGCCGTATCGAATGGTCTCTCGTGTATCCACATCGTCGCCGTCCACTTCGTCCCGCCTAACGTCGGGCAACTCGCGTGCATCGAGTTATTGTCCGTTATCCCGGCTTCGTTAAAACTAAAAAACAAAATAGCGTCTCCGACTTTTGGTTTTACCGCGAATCCTTTACCACCCCTATATCCGCATTCTGAATACTGATCCTTCGTTCTCTCGATTCTTTCTTTTACTTTTCCTAACGGATTTCCGAGCACAAAACTCGTCTCTCCGCCTTCCGTCGGTTCGTGAAGAAACATCAGGATAGTTGCTATGCGTTTCCCGCCGTTTTCCGAGATCAACCCATCTGTGTGATCCGAATACTTTTGACCGTCTCGGTATCTCAGCAATTGCATTTGCTCTTGGTGTGCCACAGGAATCCCGCTAAACACCGCGCATCGCTCCTCAATCTTCTCTAAAACTTTGTCAAACTTTTTTGGTATGAACGTCCCAAAAGACGTTCGAATATCGGAAACGCGTCCGTTTTGACCACCAACGACCGTCGAGCGCGTCACTCTCGGCTCCCCTAAACTCACCAAATGTTCCGCCTCTTCTTTGCTCAAGAAATTGTGATACAAAAACGCTCGCGGATCCCAGCTCAAAGCCTCCACCCAGGGTTTCGAACTGTTCGCTGTTTCCTCTCGCGCGTCCGGGACGACTTCCCCGAGCCAACCGATGAGACGTTCATTCGCGGTCGCATCGTACGCGCTGCAAAAAGAGAACAACTCGACCGCTGAGAGCACCGATGCGATGATGAAAATGATAATAACAGCACCGTTGTTAAAAGACGGGAAAAGACGAGGACGAGTACTCGACGACAAAGCTCCTCCAGTTGTACTTCTCTCCCGCGTCATCTTTCTCTTTGTCGATGATGTTGAATGTTGTGTCGTGATGAGTGAGGAAATCTCTCAATCAATCCTCTCTTTCTACCCGCGTTTGCCTTCTTTTTTTGCGAGAAAAATGAAAAAATCGAAAAATTTCGCGCCTTCCTCGTCACAGAAAAGCAGAGAGATTGCCACTTTTTCACTCTCTTTCTCTCTCTCCGCGTCGCATTCAACAAC
>Ga0182095_1014205_pt1 | contig 30983 bp, 9 predicted proteins | sample 041ome_19_FD_127784 | JGI IMG/M metagenome (GOLD analysis project Ga0182095, IMG submission 127784) | Metatranscriptome of coastal salt marsh microbial communities from the Groves Creek Marsh, Georgia, USA - 041412BS metaT (Metagenome... | ecosystem: Environmental > Aquatic > Marine > Intertidal...
AAAGCTTTGTTTCGCCCGGGGAAAAGTTCGTTAAATAATTGGACAAATTCGGAGATATTTATCTGTGCACCCTCGCAGTATGCGCGCGGTTTTACGCGCAAAAAAAGAACGAAAACGAGGACGCGCGCGTCGAGAGAACGAAAAAGATAAACGTACCTGACGAAAGCCGAGTGCATGTCGTCCAGCGTGTGCAAATTCGGCACGCAAAAATCCCCGCAGAACATCACCGTCACCTCATCGTCCGAGGCTGCCGAGATTCCATCTTCGGTGTTTACCCACGTGGCGAAGGACCCGAGACCGAAGGTTTCGTACGTCCTGGTCGCCTCTTTGAACGCGTCTGACTTTGAAACGCGCTTCAAGCGCTGCTCTCGCTTCGCGCGAAGCAATTTCACGCGCTTGGCGTGTTCCGCGAGCGTGAACACGCGCGCTTCGTCCGTCTTATTTTCCCGGGAGGACAACTCGAGCGGGTTGCACACCGTGGACGCATCGTCGAGACAAACGAAGAGCGAGCCGTTCGCGACGGAGCTGTTCGTCGGTGAGTTTGGTTGAGAATTGCGCGAACGACTGTTTAAGCCGCCGCAAAAGGTGTTTATGAATCTTTGCATCGTCGTTTTGTTGTAGACGTTTAGCGCGTGTATCTTTTATCAAGCAGTTTGTGGGGGACACTTTTGACCTAATTTTCTCTCTCGTTCCAGAAGATATTTTCCACATCACATCGTCACCAAAAATTATTAGTCTGTTAGTCCAGGTCAGCATATTTTCAGAACGCGCGTCACCGCCTTCTTTTTTGAGGCCCACGGTAGCATGATCTGCACTCGTAATGGTTCTCTGGCTGGTCGGAGATGTCCCAGTTGCATTTTCTGCATACGCGGCCTTGGTAGTTCGGCCAACTTTGTCCTCTTCCTCCTCCATGTCCTCTTCCTCCTCTTTGCATGTAATCGTTCTTGCCTGAATGACACTCACGGCACTTTTTCTTCCATTCCGGTTCTCCATTCAAACTCACTGAGTTGCATTGCTCGCACAAGCGCTCACCTAAAATGGGGATTGCAGCATCGGATGGCATGAAGTTGTTCGTAATCACGAAAGGGTTAAAATTTGTCGACGGATTACAATCCTTTCGATGCTTGTTGTACTCGTTCTCGCTGTAAAACTCAGTGCCACACTCGACACACATCTCGCAAAAGTACTCCACTTCTTCTTCTTTTTCGTCTTCCTCGAATCTGTTTTCAGGGCACTGCGCCGCGAAATGACCTTTCTCATTACAAACGTAGCACTCGTCGTTCGCGGCGACGCTCTCAAAACGCAGCGCTCTTAGATGTTCCTCGCTCAACTCGAGTTGGCAATACGCGCCTCCTCGCACGTTCTCAACGCCATACTTGTCCATGTAATCTTTCGTCACCTTGTCCTCCGCTCGTCTCGTTTCGTCCTTTATCATTTTCTCCACGCGAACCGGTTTATATTTCCTCGTCCATTGCGACCCGCCCTTCTCGCCGAAGTGCTGCAATACCCTCTTTATTCTGTCGTACTTGCTCGTTCGGCCGATGTACCACTTACGTTGCTTTAATTTCAGCACGTAGATGGTGCACTTATTCACGTCTTTCGTGTGTCTCGGCATTAGTTTGTTTTGTTTGGCTTTCGACGGGGTGGGGCGGAGGGGACGAATTTGCCAAATGAGGGGGCGTTTTTGTTTTCTCACTCTTCGCGGTCACAAAAAGACGCGCTTTCTCTCCCTATCTCTTTCTCTGCGCGCGCGTGCCCGCGCGTTCGCTGTTAACACGCGCGGGGGAAGCGTTTTTGGAAGGGCGTGTGCCCACTTAAAATCTAGTAGAACCCTAAATTTAGAAAAGGCACGTTTAGGGTTGCATCTCGAAAAGTCCGTCGTCCACATTTTTCCAAAGCGCGGCTCCGAATTTCTCACAGTTCACCGCGCTCCCGGAGGACATCTTCGACTTCTTTACGCGCGCGTTTGGTACGAGAGAGTCGCGCGCAAAGATGTTCTCTCGAAGCACGAGAGCGAAAACGCTCGGCTGGAAGGCCGACAAGTACAAATTCGAGGTGAAAATACATACCATTTATAATCTTCTTCCCGGGACGAAGCGCTTGCAATTGACGCTGAAACGAGGCTCGAAAACGGCGAAGACGGCAGCCGTGGAGGCGAGCAAAGGCGAGTGCGCGTTTGAAAATGAATTGTTGGAGATGTCCGCGACTTTATTTGTCAATCCGAAGACCGGGGAGTACGAGAGTAAGCCGGCGTTGATGACCGTGAAGGAAATTATCTCGCAAACCAAATCCAGAGTGTACGCGGAGAGCAAAATCGATTTGATGGATTTTTGCCTCTCCCCTGGGAAAGAAATCACAAAGACGGTGCCGTTGAAAACTGGGAAAGGTGGGACTATAGCGCTGACGCACTTGCAATTTTCCGTGCGCGCGATACCGCTGGCGGAAGGGGTGGCATTTTCGGAAATTTCGAGCGACGCGTCGATCGCAAATTTGAGCGACTTTGGCGACGAGGACGCCGAAGACGTTTCGACGACGAGGACGGCGAGAAAGAACAAGAGACAACAGCAAGACGCGGAATTAGAATCCGTCATCGAAGGAGAAGAAGGAGAAGAAAGTTTTGCATCGGTTTCGGAGGATCTTTCACCACCACAGAGAGGGTCGGATCCGACGGCGTCCTCGGATGTGGCGCCGTACTCGACCGCGAAGAAGAGGTCGAAGAAAGCGAACGTTTCGTACGACCGTGAAGACGACGACGACGACGACGACGACGATGACGAAGATAGAGACTCTATGTATTCCAGCGAGGATGATGTTCGCGTAAACAACACTACGAGTAGAATTCAAGCTGGGGCACTCGGGTACGATTACAACGCCGACAGCGCGTTTGTGTACAAAGGCGAAGGTCAAAACAACGAAATCCAACAAGCGCCGATGCAAGGACAGTTACGTTTTGAAAACGTAGATGGTGGCGTAGAAGCGACAGATACGTTGGTCCCGGGTAACCGCTCGCTGCGATTGATGGTAAACAGAAACTGTAAAATTAACGTCCGAGTTATCGATCGATTTGGCAATCCTCGAGCTCGAGGAGGGGACGACGTCGAAGCGGTTGTCGTGCACACGGAAACAAACGAACGAGCGAGTTGCAAGGTAACCGACCACGGTGATGGGTCGTATTTGCTCGACTTTTCCTGCCCAACCGCGGGTGTGTGGATGCTTCGTTGTGCGTACAATGGACGTTTAAGTAACGAAGTGCACAAACTCGTCGTCTCGCATGGACCGCTAACGGCAACAGATTTGATTTTGGATTTGCCGCAAGGTACGCAGCCATGCGGAGGATATGCCCCCGTTCGCGTGCGTATCGCTCGACCGGAAGATGGACGCCAATTTTCGGGTGCGGAAGGTTTTCAAGTGAAACTCACGGCACCGTCGGGCGTATCCGTCGGCATTCCCATCGAGTGTCAACCAGGATCGATTGAAGCCGTTGGGACTATATGCTGGCCAGAAGTTGGCGAGAATTGGGTTTCCGTCACCTTAGACGGTCGTTCGTTACCTGGTGCTCCTCACGCGGTGCAAGTTGCCCCGGAAGTTGCATGCCTAGCCGCTTCGCAAATTACGGGCCCGGGAGCGCACAAGTGCATCGCCGGCGAACGAGCGACATTCATCATCGAAACGAGAGATCAAAGAGGTAATCGTTTACGGGAAGGCGGTTTTGACTTAGAAGTCTCGTTCAAGTGTAAAACAAAGGCTGGAAACGACGAACGATTCCGAGGTGAGATTATTGATTTCGGGAACGGTTCCTATGAAGCTTCGTACGTGTGCAAAATAGCTGGGAATTTCGAACTCATCGTCGCGTTAGGCGAAGAAGAATTAAACATGAAAGCTATTTGCGAACCAAACGTGGCGGTGATTCAATCGTGCGTCCTACTTGGAGACTCGAATCTCGATTTAATTGTAGGTAAAGAAGGCAGAGTGACTATTCAAAGAAGAGATGCGTACGGGAACGATTGCCCTTCGAGGCAAGGTCAATTGGCATTTCGGTGTACCATCGACGGTCCAGGTTTAGCGAAGTGCGACGTCATAGACGGTTCCAACGGTCGATCTGACGTCGTCGTTAAGTGTACGATCATTGGTCGATACTTTGTCTCCGTTTCGGGAGGTGAACATATGGATTCATTACCGGGCGCCCCTTTTGAAATTGTTGTCACGCCAGGTATCGCTGCTGGATCCGCGTGCGTGACTTCAATTTATGGTGCACAACTCGCCTCCCCTGACAGCGATGCGTTAGTCGCGGTCGCCGGTGACGAAATTGTTGCGAACGTTTCCCCGAAAGATATATACGGCAACGCGACGTCGTTCACGAGTGATCAGTCGATATTTTTCACGGCGGTCATGGATGACGAAGAGTACCAATTTGTAAATCGTGGAGGTCCAAGAGCTGAAGCAACCTTATCGGCAAGTTTTCAAACCGCGGGTTCATATTTGCTTTCTGCCGAAGCTGCAGAGGAACCATTGGCTGGGTATCCGCGCATTCTCATCGTCGTTCCGGGAGCCACGGATCCGAGTAAGTGCATGGTATTTGGTGAGGCTGCCGCGGGCGTTCGCGTCGGACGGCCGAGCCATCTTACCATTCACGCCGCGGATAAGTTTGGCAACTTAAGAGCCACTGGTGGTGACGTTTTAGACATGACTTTAATTTCACCAGATGGACGTTCCGTGGTTACAGCGAAAGTAGTTGACCATTCCGACGGGACGTACGGGTGCGAATTCAAACTCGACAAACCAGGGATGTGGGACTGTCAATTAGTCGTCAATGGACAAAGTGGTCGCTCGGACGTTCAATCGATTTTAGCAGAATACGGTCCGGTTTTAGCGCAAGAGTGTTCGTTCGTCGGACTCGGCTCGGACAATTTAGGCGGCGTCGTGTGCTTTGAAAACGGCACAATTACGATATACCCGAACCACGCTGGCGCTGGAACAGTGAACGATACTTCAGTCGGTCGCAGATTTAATGGTACCGAAGCCATGACTACTCGCATTTTGTTACCATCTGGTGAAGTTGCCGAGGTAAAATTGACGTTCGAGAACGGCGTGTATACTGGCACGTACCGCTGGACACAAGTTGGCATGCACACGATTTCGGTCAATTTAAGCCAAGAAGCTATTATTGGGTCGCCATATAACGTTGAAATCCTCATGGCGTTGCCGCAAATTGCAGAAAATCTCTCTGCGAGAGAGATTGCTGATATGTTACCAAACCTTCTCCCAGAAGGCGCCGCGCAAGCGCTTTCGAACCTGTCACCGAAGGATGCCGCGGACGCCATCCAGGGCCAAGACGTGGAAAACGTTGCGAGAATGTTGAGTGGCGTCATGCCTGGAACTTGCGCTGAAATTCTCTCGGAACTTCCTCCGAAAGATGCAGCAGATATTTTAGGTACCACGCGTGATCCAACAGACGTTCTCCTCGCCATGAGCACGAATGACTTGGCAAAAATATTAGCCGCGGCGGATCCGGAAGACAACGCGAAATTCCTTGACGCGTTGAAGCAATTAAGCCCCGAAGATTTAGGACCACTTTTGAAAAACTTAGACCGTGGAAACTTGGATAAGCTATGTGAAGACATCGATATCGCCGATGTAGTCGGAAAGTGTAAGGAAAAAGAGAATAAAGCTGGCATTTTAGCACGATTACCGCCGAGGCTAGTACCGAAAGCCATGCGAGATCTGGACGTGAAAGAGCGCGTGGAAATTTTAGACATGATCGACAAAAATCGCAGAAAAGATGGATTTAGCGAGCCAACAAATGACACCATTCGCAGAAAAGATGGATTTAGCGAGACAGCAAGTGACACCATTCGCAGAAAAGATGGATTTAGCGAGCCAACAAGTGAAGACGGTTGGAACTGGATCGATTTAATTGCCGGATGCTCGAATGCATGGCTTTCCGATCCTTCCCTGCCGGCTCATGAAAGACAAACTAGACGACAGAACGCTTTAGAACGCTTAGAAAATTTAGCGCCAGTGATGACGGACATATCCTGTAAAGGTGGATGTACACTCTACGAAGCTGGCTTTGACGATGCCGACGGTGAAGATGTCTCGGTTGTCGTGTATGCCTTGCTTTCGGCGGATGATACGGGCGGAGATATGCAAACTAAAGACGAGACGAACTCGAATCATGCGTTGAGATTTTTCCGATGCTGTCGAGAGGATCAACGCATCGCAGCTTTGCCTTTCTTATTGGACAACAAATCCTTTGGCCGATTGGCGTTAGAAATGACCCCTGAAGAGCTTGCTGATTTGCTTAAAGATCAAGATTCAACGACCGTTGAACGCGCTTTTTGCCAATTATGTAAGCAGAATGGTCACGAGCTGGCGGCCAATGCGGCCAACTTGTTAGATCCGGTGCTCGCCGCAGAAGCCATCTCAATTTCATTACAGCCCGATAGTAATTGCGATTTATCTGGAATGTTTCAGTTTTTAAACGCAGAGAATCTGGCGCTCATTGATCCTTTAGAAGCTTTGGGTAAAGCGTGTGAAGGATTGATGAACGCTCACGATATTTTAGGCAAGCTTTCTCCGGAGGATGCGTGTCGCGGATTACGCGGCATGTCGCCGGATGAGGTGAATAAAATGTTGCGTAATTTGAGAGGCGGCGATTTAGACTCCGAATCGTCATTGGCCAACGCCACCGCGTTGTATGCGGGCGGTTTATCTCCGGAAAATGCGGCAGCTTTAATTGAGGATATTGATCCAAACTTGGCTATTTCTGTTGTATCTTTGATGCCAGAGCAAATGATTCAAAACATGATGAAGCAATTAAAAAGGCGCGACTTGAAAGATCGCATCTTGAACCGCTCAACATTATGTTTACCGAAATGCACGGTCAAATTTGCCGAATATGAATGTATTGCGGGCATTCCGGCGAAGATCGTTATCGAAGCGAGAGAAAAGGGCGGTTCCCGCATCCCGCACGGCGGCGCTCAACTCTCGGTTTTCACGCGTCCGGCGGATTCAAAGCTCGCATCCCAACTCGAACCAATAGAAGGTGAGATTAAAGACAGGGGTAATGGCGATTATGAAATCATCTACATTTCCAATACGGCTGGTCCAGTCGAAGTTGTTGTACTCGGCAACTCGGAAGAGGTCATTTATGACTCGACGTGCTATGCTGGTGACTGCGACGTGCTCAAATCTACTCTTGATAAGTCAGGTTTAGACGACTGGAAAGCTGGAGAAGGCGGATTGTTGCGTCTGCAACTCGTGGACAGCTACGGTAACAAAATTGACGCGAATGATTGCGTGTTGGACTTCAAGGTTCGATGCGTTGGCCCGGGGACGGTGAAGGTGTCCAACAAGCGTTTGCCTATGCCGGATGGTCGAGTTGAGTTTGAGCTCGAAACAAACACCACCGGAGTGTATACCATCACTGTTTCGTGTGTGGATACGAATGAAATCATTCCGACGACTCCATTTGAAGCAGCAATGGTAACTGGGAAACTCTCGCACGCCGGGTGCAAGGCTGCATTGCAAACCTTGACATCGTCAACGAAAGGCTTCAAATTAGACAACGGTTTCAATGGAGCGAAAGGAGACAAGAGTAAAAAGTCTCCGCTTGTTTGCGCCGCTATGGCCGGTGAAGAAGTCACTGCCCTCGTCGACGCGTGCGACCGATACGGGAACCCAACTGTCTTTAAAGGCGAAACAGTGACTGTGTCTGCATCCGGACCAGCGCATATACCTCAAGAAAGAGCGTTTGAAGTCGCAGACATGCGCGGCGGGCGTGTCATTTTGCGCACGATTTGCCCGAGAGCTGGAAGCTACGTCGTCCATGTTGCCGTAGACGGCATTCCCATTGCTGTTTCTCCTTTGGCATTGCATGTGTTTCCTGGACCGTGCGTGACCGGAAGAGCGACGTTACGTGGAGACGCTTTAGCTGGCGTCTTGGCCGGACATGTCACCAGGCTCACGGTTCAAACCGAAGATAAGTATGGCAATAATTGCCACGGCGGTGGCGACCGTGTCGATTTGAACATTGTCTCTTCGTCTGGGAACAAATCGACATGTTTGGACGTCCACGACCACGGTGATGGGTCGTACACCGCGGAGTTTGTTGTCCCTACGGCTGGGAGATACACGTGTTCTGCGGTAGTCAACGGTAAAGTCGCTAAAGAATCCACGGTCGAGTTGATTGCTACTTACGGTCCAGTTTCGGCATCCGGGTGTGTTTTACGCGCTGCACCTGGAATAGAACATACGAAGTACGTCGATCGCGTCGCTGGTTTAATTGCCGCTGGGAATGGTAACGACAACGTTGTTTTTGATACGTGCGGCTCATTGCGAGACATTTACGTCCAATCTTTGGAGTTTGAATCGACTGGTAGAGGCATGTCCGGAAAAGAGGCGTGCTCTGTGCACTTAATCGCGCCATCTGGTGCGTCTCACACTTTGGCTGTCTCCTTTGCCGAGAGAGGCGCTCGCTACAAAGCCTCTGCGAGGTGGTGGGAAGTTGGGCGTCACGAAATCGTTGCTACAATTAATGGTGAACCCATCGTTGGATCGCCGTTGATTGTCGATGTTGAAGCGCAGAACTTGAGTTTACCCATGTGCCGTCTCTCCGGTCCAGGTTTACAGGGCGCAGTTGCTGGTGAGAAGGCAACGATTTTGATCGAGGCGAGAGACTCAAGAGGTAACCGATTATTTACTGGAGGTGCATTACTGGGTTTGGCCATCCGAAGTGGTGGTGATACCACCAGAGGTAAGGTATTCGATTTAGGCGATGGGACTTACGAGGCCGCTTACGTCGTCGAACGCGCCGGCCCGTTTGAGTTGTCGCTCTTCCTTGGTTCAGAAGCGGCAACGTTTCGAGCGAATTGCGTCCCAGGGAGAGTAGATTACGCCAAGTGCCGCGTGGACGGCGCCACGCACACTAGATGGATTGCTGGGCAACAACTCGCGTTCACGGTCACTCGTGTCGATCGATTTGGCAATAGAGTTCCGCGACGCGAAGGTTTAGCGCCTTTGTATGGCTATGGCGTTGGTCCAAACAACGCCGAAGTGGCAGTGGAATCTTTAGAACTTGGTAATGGTACGTGTGAAATCAGGTACACGGCGACGGTTGCTGGGACGTACAACTTGGGTGTCTACGTTGCTGACGCACCTTTATTGCCATTCATGAATGAAGAAGCTGAAGAATTGATGCATTACGGTCGCACAGAAGGCAAAACGAAAGCGCTACCAAGCGTTGAAAGTCATGAGGGTGAGGATATCTATTCCAAAGCCGAAAGACAGAAGCGTATTGAAGCAAAAACGACAGAGTATGACGAACACGCGAAAACAATTATCGATGATAAAGGTAAAACGAGGCGCATTCTAGTCGCGAACAAAGGTCTAGAGAGAGACGATGCGTTAGCCGGAGCGGTAAAATCGGCGCAAAAGAAGGGCTACGATGAGCGCAACTCACAAATTACCTTCGAAGAGCGCACGGCGGTAGCTATTGCTGGCGGCCAATCCATCAGTGAGTTACCAAAATCCTTGCAAAAGGTCAACGCTGCAGATGGTACGATGCTCTTTCCTTTACCGAGAGGTGTATTCGAAATTCCGTTGGTCGCCGCAATTGCGGAACCTCAAAATTGCGACTTGATCGTTGTCGGCGCTCGTCAGCGTATCGGCGACGATTACGACGAAAACAGCGGCTCTAAAGCATCCTGGGTTGCACCAGCGGGTGAAAACGTCCTCGTTAGCGTCACCGCGAGAGATCGATTCGGGAACGAAACATCCTGGGAAGAAGGTCAAGCGATTCAAGTGCAAGCGCAAGGTCCAGAATTCTTCGCCTTTGATGTTACTGGCGCAACGTCGCGTCAGACAGATTTTACTTCAAAAATGACTCGAGCTGGGACGTTTGAATTGAGAGTCTTGTGCGATGGTTTACCGGTTTGTTGGAGAGTCGTCCAAATTATCGCCGGACCAACGCATCCAGATCGATGTTTCTTATCTATGGAAGGTCTGAAGGACGTAAAAACGGGCGATTTAGTTCGACTTACTTTGAGAGCGGTGGATCAATACGCTAACTTGCGAGTACGAGGCGGAGATGATGTGCAATTGGCACTCGAAGGTCCGAACGGGGCATACGCTCGAGGTGCTTCTGTGGTAGACCACGGCGATGGCACATATGCGCTTGAATTCGGTGTCACCGTCGCCGGTCGTTGGATTTTATCCGTCCGTATCAACGGTCAACCGTTGATTGAAGGCGGCATCGCTTTTCACGTCGCTTTTGGTACATTAACCGCGGAAGAGGCTGATATCACGTTGAATCCAGCGCTTGACGCCCGAGGTGCGGCAGAATGTGGGACGACAACAGATTTAATCATTGTTGGCGCCGGTTTTGATGTTAATAAACGATTAATGACTGGTTTAGAAGCGATTTCAGTCGTCTTAACTTTACCGTCGGGCGTTTCTGAGTCACTTCGATGCACGCTAGCAAAAGATATGACTCGATACGTAGCCAAAATTCGATGGCTTCACCCAGGTGTACACCATATCGCGGTTTTGATCAATGGGATTCGCGTCCCCAAAACTCCCATTCGCGTCATTGCTGAAGGTCGGGAAATTTCTTTGTCTGCCTGCGTCATCTCAGGTGAAGGTGCAACGAGATGTATCGCCGGCGAACCGGCTAAGTTTCGACTCCACGCAAGAGATTATGGCGGTAACCCAATTAACTTTGGCGCAGCAGAGAAGATTCACGCTGAAGCGAGGTGCCCGGGAGAAAGTCCGATTGTCGCCTCTGTCGTGAATAATCAAGACGGGACGTATGACTTTGAGTACGTGTGCACGAAAGCGGGGAAGGTCGATTTATTCTTCGCCTTACAAACAAAGAATCCAAGCAGTCGCACTTTAAGTTGCGTGTGCGAAGCGTCGTGGTGTGAGCCTTCCGAGTGTCGCGTGGACGCTTCCAAAATGCTCGTGCAATGGCTCGCCGGTGAACCCGGCATAGTTCGAGTTCAACGACGTGATCGGTTCGGAAACCCGACGAGACGAAGTGCGAAAAATGGGTTGAATCGATTCGCCGCGGAAGTCGTTGGGCCAGCTGTCGTGGATTGCGAAGCATTGGAGTTGGGTGACGGCACATGTGAGTTGCGCTTGCGAGCGGCGGCATCTGGCGTGTACGAAATCGACGTTCTTGCGGTTGCCATCGATGCTACGAACATTGCAGACGATATTATCGGTGGTGGTGCCATCTTAGGAGAAGCTGATCCCGAACTCGTGGCGACATTCGTTGCGGAGTGCGAGTCTACCCAGACCTTCCCAGCAGCGTGTGTCGCGAGAATGGCGCTTCAAATCGATCCTCTCGACGAATCAGCTGGTGAAGAGCGCTTGGGTGAGCACGACTCTGATGCTTCCTTACCGGCCACGATCATTGCCGGCGATAAAGTGAACGTCTACGTTTTACCTCGAGACGCGCACGGGAACAAAACGCAATGGAGTGGCGGCGAACGCATCGCGGTTCACGGCAAAGGACCGACGGACATTGCATTTGCGCCTGGTGATGATGTCGGTGTGTTTTCAGCCACCTTCACAGACGCCGGTACTTACTGCGTTTCTGCGTTAGTTAGTGACAGTTCCTGCGCTGGATGGCCTCGAACTGTCCAAGTTGTCGCTGGTCCGGCTGACGCCAACGCGTGCATCATTTCCGGTGAAGCTTTGTCGCGCTCCACGACCGCCACGGAAACAACTCTCATGCTCCAAGCTGCAGATGTGTTTGGCAACATGCGATCTATGGGTGGTGATTTAGTTGAAGCTACGATCAAAACTGAACAAGACGGATACGTTGATTGTTACGTCGAAGATGTCGGCGATGGTACGTACATTTTGCGATTTGAAATGGACGAGCCAATTCGACATGACGTGCATTTAAGCGTCAACGGTGTCAAGGAAAAAATTTCTAGATATTCTCTCTCGCCCTCTTTAGGTGTGTTAATCGCTGGCGAATGCGTCGTGCGCGGTGTAGGTGGAGAACGTCCAGAGTTACACGACACGCAGACGTTATTCGTTCAACCGGCAAATCCGTCTCGAGTCATGTCTGGACGCGAGGCTATTGTGTGCACTGTGCATACGCCCTCAGGCTTGGCATTCAATACGCCTGTGGTGTTTAATCCGGAATCGAGACACTTTTGGTCTAAGTTGTTTTGGGTAGAACTCGGGAACCACTCTGTTTGCGTTACTCTAGATGGTGACATCTTACCCGGCTGTCCTTTTGTTGTTCGCGTGCGCGACCCGAACCAGGAAGCGTACGATGAGTTTATGCTAGACGCTCGTGAACGAGCGCCGTCCTCTGCGGTGCGTGCAAATAACGCTTTTGGCTACGTCTACGGTACAGATACGCACGGACCATTTCCGGATTACTTCGATTGGGCCGATGACAATGATGACGACGAGATGAGCTCCACAGAACACCAAGTAATCTTTGGTAGTGCGAACAGCAATGAACCAAGAATTACTGCGCAACAAGCCGAAGCGGCATTACACGCGTTGCGCAATCAACCTTCGTTGGAAGCAGCCGCGGAGATGCTATGTGGAATGAAACCAAACTTGGCCGGTGCGTGCTTAGATATGATGGAACCAGAAGAAGCGGCGAGTGTGTTAGCCGACATGCAGGATGAGCGTGCCTTGGCGGCGGCGTTTGTCTCGACGGAGGAAGAAAACGCATCGGCGGCTTTATATGCCGGGACTGCTGAAGAAAGAGAAAAGATTTTGAATGCAATCTCACCTATGGCTGCGGCAACGTTACTCGCGCGAATGACACCGGAAGATGCAGCAAATATCTTGTCCGACGCATCTGCGGAGGCCAGAGCGAATATTTTACGTTCGATGTCTCCAAAGAAAGCGGCTGAGATCATGCTTCCATTCGCCGAGGAGTACCCGCACTTGATGCGCGAGACCTTTGGTCCATTGGATGCCAATCACGCAGCAAAGCTTTTGGCGTCTATGCCAAACGTAGCCGATGTGGACCCAGAGGTAGTTGCTTTGGTGTTATCTCGAGTGGATTCGGATGTCGCATCGAACTTGCTGTGGAAACTGCAATCGACGCTGCCTAACGCGGAAGTCGCAGCTGCGGCATTGTGCGTCATGGCTTTGACTGATATTGACTTGGCTGCGAAGCATTACGCAACCTTGTTAGTTTCGGGGAAGCCGAAATCAGAACGATTGGACGAAGCTTTGCGAGCCACAAGTATTGGGACGAAAATCGCTGACTTGGCGGAGAATTTCGTCGCAACTGGGGCGGTTACCCCGCCGCCAGTGAACTTGAGTGGCGAACAACTCGGTGGAAATGCGTCTTCATCTGGTGAGATTAAAGAACACAGGTGGGGTGCAAACGGCGTAAAACCCTCCAAGTCAGCTACTCTTCGAGCAGCTAAATCTTTGGAAGGTGTACCGCCTAAGGTTGCCTCACAAGCTCTCGCTGACATGCGGGCAGCAGCGGCTGGTGCTGTCTTGGCGACAATGGACGCTGAACGCGCTGCGCAAATCATAGCCAACATGAATCCGAAGAAACTCGCTGAAGCTATTTCACAAATGGAATTGGAAGATGCCAAGAGAGTTTTCGCGTCATGTAAACGAGGTGATCGCGCGAATATTTTGGAAAATTTGTCTTTGGAAGCCTCGGGCTCCTTAGTTGGCGCTTTAGACCCACAATCTGCGGTGGAAGCGCTGAAGATGATTGAAGATGAAAATAAAGTCATGGACATTTTACGACGCGTAAAACCTCCGTCGGCTTTAGCTGCAATTCTTTCACAATATACTGCGGATAAAACTGCAGAAATCTTCTCGAAATTGACACCGCAACAGTCCGCGAGTGCGATGTCCTCAATGTTTGCCTCGTCTCCAGAAGGTGCGAGGAAGTTGAACGCTGCGTTGGCGCTCATGAAACCAGACGAAGTAGCTCTGCGTTTACAAGCACTTTTACCGTTAGACCCACGCGCGGCGAGTGAGTTGCTTTATTCGATGCCAGAGCCTACGAGGTCGAAAGTCTACTCGCGCATGGAATCGAAAGATTCAGGGAAGATTTTGCACAACTTATCGCCAAAGCGAGGGACAGAAATCTTAGCCAATGCATCCGTGAAAGAAGCGACGCCAAAAACACTTTCGTCATCGTTGGAAAGTTTATCGAAATACGGTCCAAACTGGGCGAATCAGAAACAAGCCGAACACGAAACGACGAAGTCGAGAGGCGTCGTCGCAGATTGTTTGCTCAAGTTATGGCACGAAGGTAACAATGTTCACAAGCAAAAAGATGCTGAGCAAAAAGCAACGTCGAGGAAAGCATGTATCGACTGTCTCGAAACTATGGACGCGAAGATTGCCGCGCAAGCGATTGGGAACATGACGCCAAAAGACGCAGCAGAGATCGTTTCCGTTTTAACGCCCGAAACTGCAGCGGATATCTTGACGAACATGTCGGAAGCAAAAAGAGCCGCGATGTTGCTGAAGTTGACCCCGGAAGCGGCTGCGGCGTGCTTGAAACATTTATCTTTAGACGATGCATCGGCTGCGATTCGAGCCATCTTGGAAACTGATGACGAGGACGCCATAAAACGCGTATCAGAAATCTTAGCCGCTGCGGACCCATTCAGAGCTGGCGAAATTCTCTCGAGCATTTCGAGCAACATGGAGACGGCGCGTACGGCTATTAAGAATATGCCTCCCTCGGCAGTGGCGAACGTCTTTGCTGCCGGTGCCGTGGAACCAGACGTTGCGGCAAAAAATCTTGACGGTCTCGACGTGGACACCGCAGATGGTATCATCGCCGCATTACCACCTGCCAATGCGGATCAAATTTGCAATTTGGTCATGGATGACGATCTGCGCAACCGCGCAGCAGATCGCGCTATCGTCGTCTTGGCGTCCTCCAAACTGGAAGGTGATGGGTGGCAAAAAGCCAAGGCGGGGATTGAAGCTGAGTTTATCATGCTCTCAACGAACCCAGCTGGCAAACGCATCTTTAAAGGTGGCGCGAAAATCAACTGCGCGGTATACGAGTTGGATATCGCGAACAAAAGAACTTCGAAAATTCCCATCCAAGCGAAAGTTGAAGATTTGCGCGATGGATCGTATGCCATTCGATACACGTGCTTGAAAGCATCGCCGCATGAATTATCAATCACGTGCGCCGGTCAAGAACGAAAAGCGCGCATTATTGTGGTCCCGGGTGAAGTTGATCCCAAATCATGCGTCGTCCTCGATTACGCGATAACTAGGAAGGAAATCGTCACTGCCAGCGACGGCAAGAAAAAATTAAAAGCGTCCGCGGACGACGATAAGAAGTACGAGATCATCAAAACGCCGTTGAAGAAATACATCTGGAGATCTGGTGATGTCGTCGAAATCCCAATGATTTGTGCGGACAAGCACGGAAACATCGTGCCGCCGCCGAAACACGAAGATTTAACCTCTACGTTTGCCATCGTCGCCGACGGCGACGGACCAGGGACGGTTGAAGCAGATATTGGAAGAATCGAAAACTTTGACAAGAATGACAAGAACGGTCCAACGGCAGTGGCTCGATTCCGTGCAACCACATGCGGGTCGTACACTTTGCTTGTCTTTACTGCCGACAACCAAAAGAAATGGTGGGAGCGAGGCGGTAAAGCCGAATCACCAATCCGAGGTGCGCCGATTAAACTCGATTTAGTCGCTGGCGCCGCGGATGGTTCGAAATGTTCAGCCAGAGTTGAAGGCGTAAAAGAACGCGCCGGCGCGGTATTGATCGCTGTCGCCGGTCGAGAAATTGACGCCTACTTGGACGCCTTTGATGCCCACGGCAACGCGTGCTCGTTCGACGCGGACCAAAAGGTTCGCGTTGATTGCGCTGGCGCGAGCGATTTACTCCTGCGAGAAGCTTCAAAGAAGGAATTGAAGAAAAAGAACGCTATCAACGTTAATGAAAGAGCCTTCTCGGGTACGCTCACCAAAGCGGGCTCGTACTCTATGCGCGCGACGGTGGATGGAAAGATCTGCGCTGGCTTCCCGAAAGTATTACAAGTCATTGCGAACGAAATCGATGCAAAAACATCCGTCTTAAAAGGCGATGCGTTGGCCGAGAAGCAAGTTCGTGCGGGCATCCCAGCTCACGCAATCTTCTTAGCGAACGATTCCTTTGGTAACGCTCGATTGGAAGGTGGCGACAACGTAGAAATCGTTTTGAAATCGAACGATTTCATTGACGAAGGTTTGGAGGTTGATGCAATTGTCGAAGATCACGCGGATGGGACATACTCCGTACGATTCACGTTGCCAAAGAGTGGTAAGTGGACCGTGCACTTGAAATGCTGGCCGGAAAAAGGTGAAAAACCAGAACAATACGTTCAAATGTCATTTAATTCCTTCGTAACCGGCGAGACGGGTACGAAATCGCAAGATGTCTCCAACACCGGTGTCATCGAGTGCCTTCGCGGTAAAGTCAACGCGCTGACGCTAAAATGTTTAGAATCCAAACCGATGTTTTTCGTTGGCGCGGAAACCGCATTTACTTTGCAATCGACTGACTTTGATGCTTCGCACCGAGAAGTTGGCGGCAAAGAAGCTGTCTGCGCGCGATTGTTATCTCCATCTGGTGTGTCTTCAATTATTCCATTGAAACTAACCAAGGATAAAATCCGTTACCGCGCCATCGTTCGATGGCCCGAAGTAGGTCGACACACGCTATTCGCCAATCTCGACGGTGAACCGTTAGTCGGCTCTCCGTTTACGTGCGACGTCAAACCGGCTGAAATCTGTTTACCGCTCTCTGAGATCATCGGTTCCGGTCGAACCGAATGTGTCGCTGGAAAACGATCCTCCTTTATCATACGTGCGCGCGATCACAGAGGTAATCGCTTGCGCATGGGCGGCTCTCCAATCGAGTGCGTCGTCACTTCCATCATCAAAGCTGAGGACAAGCGCGTGGAAAGGCGCGAGGATACGATTGTCAAAACGGAAGGCTCCGTCCTCGACCAAGGCGACGGCTCGTACGTCGTTTCGTATTTTGTCGACATCGCCGGTAAATACGAGATTGAGTTAGTTGCCGACGACTCGAGAAGATCACTGCTTGGCATCTGCGAAGCCGCAGAAGCGGATCCGAACAGATGTCAAATCGATGCCTCTGGCTTGCGCAACTTGGAAGCTGGAATGGTTGGTATTGCTAGAATTTTACGATGCGACAAGTTTGGCAACGTTTTGAAAGCGTATCAGGACTCTTTACCGTTCCGTGTGGAAGCTTCTGGAGCAGGACCGGCAGAAATTGAAACCGTCGAAGCTGGAGACGGATCTTGCGACGTTCGATTCGAAGCGAGAGTGGCGGGGAGATACACCTTGTACGTCTGGTCCGGGTACAAACGAGACCCGGTCAAAGGCGCACCGATCGAGGTTCGCGTTTCGCCCGGCCAGGCGGCGGCGGCGCATTGCATTGCCACCGTTGAAGGCGCGCACGACGATCAAGGGTTTATTTCCTCCAACATCAGCGGTGGTATTACTCCGAACGTTGGTCAAATCAACGCTCGTGCTGGTGATTTGATCACCATCAAAATGCACGCTCGAGACCGATTTGGCAACGCAACCGTTTGGAAGGAATGGCAAACGCTTGAAGTTCGCGCGTCTGGGCCAAGAGACGTGCGATTTGAAGAGATCCAGTCGAAATCATCCAGTGGGGGTAGTCACATCCGAGGTCAATTCCGTTCGATGTTCTCGAAAGCTGGGAGTTACGTCGTATGGGTTACGGTTGGCGGCCAAGCTGTCGTCGGTTGGCCGAGAGTTATCCACGTCTCACCAAACGTCACAGACGCGGACCAAAGTAAGATGCGTCCGGAGGCGGAGACGTTGGCGTTGATGAGCGAACTCGTTACTTCTAACCAGCGCGGCAACCGTATGTTGCTAGGTGCGCCGGTGAGAGATCGAGGCGCGTTCGGACAGCGAACGTTAGCCGCTCCGGGCGCGACTGCTGACGAGGACGACAACGTCGACCAACTCAGAAGGGAAACAGAAGCGTTGAAGCTTAAATTGGCCGAGTACGAACGAGCGGCAGCGGTCGTTGCCATGGCGGCGCAAAAAGGTGCCTCAGAGTTGAAACAACATCAACAACAAGTCATCAAAAAGGTGAAGGGAGGAAAACAGCAACAACAACAACTGCGAGAAATCCAATCCGAAACGGACGAGGAATAACTAAAATTTTAATCATCATCGCATTTTATTACTTTATACACATATTTATATCACTTCAACAATCCAACGGCACGCATAAGTGAGGCATGTTTTACATCTTCTTCTTCATCTTTTTCGTCTCTATTTCCTCATCGGTCCCGCGCGTCTCTTCTCGCCTCTACCGAAAATCTCCCTCCGGAAGTCCAAAAGGCACACGACAAAAAAATCTCTACGAGCTGAAAAAAAAAGGGGAAGTCGAAGGGTCGCCCTAAATAGTCGTTTTTAAACGCACAAAACTCCCCTCAAAAACGCCACCAAACGCGCCAAAACTCCGCGCTCGAGTCAAACAAACGACGATTTCTCAAACGATTCGTTTCTTCGCGCTTTTCGCGCGTCGCGATCCGCCTCAATTCTCGCGTTTGAGGCGGGGTTTTTGAGGAAAAGGGGGCTTCAGAAGTGTGGGAGAGAAAAGTAACGTCTTTTCGTTCAATTAAAAAAAAAAGTTACAAATATCTCGAGAGATATTTGGGGAAATGCGGCACATTTGCACGCATTTACAAACGCACCCGAAGCTTTGATTGAGCGCGCAATAACGCTTCGAATCCATCATAAAAAGCGAATAAAAGAAGAGGAAAACAAATACGAGGAGCTCGACGTCTCGCGTTTCCTTCTCGTTTTTTTGCACGCGCGCGCACGCACACGAAACGGAGCGCGTGCTCGCGCGAAAAAGGGAGCGCGCTCGATTTTGGTTTTTCCAAAAGTCGCGTCATCTAAATTCAAATTTAGGGGACGACCTCGACGACGGCGCGAGATAAGAATGGCGCGAGAAGCGGTCATGCGACGCGTCGCGAAGGTAAAATCGTCGTTTGCTTTCTTTTTTTCTTCGCGCGTTCGATCGAGAAAGAGAGACGCTCTCACTCGACGCGGGGGTACAAAATTTTCGCCTCCAATTTGCCATTCCGAATGTCCTTTCAACTACCTTTTGTTGTTGTTTTCCCTCTTGACTTTTCTCTGGCGGCGAGATTGAAAAAGAAGAAGCGCTGACAACACGCGTCATTTATTTGAAATTCACATCATTCTATCAGGGTAATCTCGACGACGACGCGAACGAGATGGATTATTGGCGCGATAACGTCTTTTCCATCGCGGACGACCACTTTCGAGCGAGTTTGGACGCGATCGTCGCGCCGGAACCGCGGATAGGCGGAGGCGTGCCGATGACCGAGAGTGAAGGCGACGGCGGTTTCTCTGTGGAAAGAAGAATGGAAGGTGCAGACGGCGGCGACGTAGATTTGAGCGAGGATGATTTTCTCGACGCGCTGGACGAGGTATTGTTTGGGTTGGGGAGTGAAGAGATCGCGGTGCGAGTGAAAGAGGAGATCGGGAAAACGAAGAAGATGAAGACGTCGTCGAAGGCGACGAAGAAGCCACCGGTAACGAAGCGGAGGACAAAAGCTCCCCGGATAGATGCTGTCAATACCGGTGATGAAGGATCGAATGGAATCATCAAAGCGACAAAATGCCGATTGAAAACGACGAAACGATCGTTAGAGTCGTTATCGTTCATTCTCGGCGGCGATGGGTTGGCGAGAACCACTCTTCGCGAGGGCGTCAAGACGATACCTATGCGAGAGGATAAAGGTGAATCGCCATCGACGAAGAACAAGAGAGGTCGCAAGAGAAAATCTGAGCCGACGATAGTTGTGCCGCCGACCGGTGACACGACGGACGAGGAGAGCACGGATTCCGAAATTCACTACGATCTGGAAGAAAACTTCCTCAAGAGCGCTCTGTTGGACGAAGCAGAGACGCCGCCGGCGAAGAAAAAACGCGGTCGCAAACCGCTCGATCCGGAGGTGAAAAAAGCTAGGCAAGAACAACGACTTCTGAAGAAAGAAGCAAACGCCCCATCTTCGCCACCTTCAAAACCCCGCGAAAAGAAACCAAAACCGCCTCCGGTGGAGAAAATCAAAGGGCAGTGGTCGAAAGAGGAAGACGAGGAGTTGATTCGTTTGGTCACGGAACTCGGCACTCGCAAATGGTCCGCCGTATCGAGAGGGCTCAACGGTCGAGTAGGCAAACAGTGCCGCGAACGGTGGAACAATCATTTGCGACCGGACATTCGACGCGGGTCGTGGTCTGCGAAAGAAGAATCGAAGTTGATTGAGTTGCATAAAGTATTGGGAAACAAGTGGGCGGATATCGCGAAAGGTTTGCCCGGACGGACAGAAAACGCGGTGAAGAACCACTGGAACGCGACGTTGAGAAGGAAAGACGGAACGCCGAGCGAATTGAGAGTATACGCGACGACGCAAACGAAAGGAAGAGGACCGATTGGGCGGCCGAGAAGTCGGAATAAACGACCAGGCGATGACGAGCGAGAGGCCATGAAGGAGAAAATTTTGTCTGAGAGCATTCAAGAGATGACGAAGAGTAAGGACGCGGGAAATATCGACGAGAGCGGCGCGGCGGCGCTTGGCGTCTCGCCAACAAGCAACGAAGGATCGTTCGTTGCGTTCGGCAACGCGACGACAAACAAATCGCAGTCATTGTTAGAGCACGTTTTGAACGACGAAGAAGAGCTCAACAACGTCTTTGAAAAATACAACGATGACAACGACTTCATCACGAGCGACGTCGACATCAACGTCGCGAACGTGGTGAACGAACACGACGACGTGACATCCGGTGAAAAATCCTTGTCCGAACAAACGCGCGAAGCAGAGACACAAACGGACCCAATCGACGACGAGCAACTCGTGGCGTTATCGGAAGATGATTGGACGGCAGAGTATGCGAGTGGGTACGCGACGACCATGACCGCCTTTGGCGGCGTCAGCGAAGCGACGCGCTCGGTGGAGAACACCAAGGAAGATTGCATTGGCGAAGATGACCATGTGGATACGATTAAACCATCATCAAAAGGTAATGGAGCGCCCAGAACGACGAAGAATCCGCTTCGTCGACAGGCTGCTTTGAACGCAACGCTTGAAGGAGGAAGGCGACAAACTCGTTCAACCGCAACCTCGGTGCAAACGCTTCTCGGCTTTGCCATTCCGAACGAGGCACAAAACGGCGTCGCCACGAACACGCGCAGTAGTGGCGTAACACGACCAAGCTCTGTGATCGTAACGTTGCCAAATAACAGCGTAGATTTTGCACAAATTGTTGGCATTCACGATCAGTGCGCTGAATTTGAAACTCGATCCGATGCGCTCGAAACCGCCTCCTACGCCTCGCCGACGCCGTTGCCAAAAGAGAAATCGAAAGACATTCAACAAACTTTGAAAGAGTTAGTCGATAAAGTCCGAGGCACGGTGCAAGGTATATCTGGAGTGGCGCTGACGACAAAAAGTGGCACCGTGGCACAACAAAAACGCGTCGGTGGGAACTGTTTCGTCGTTTCGATTGCCGCCGACCATTTCGCGAACGCGATGAAAGGCGTGCGGTGCGCTACAGAGTTTTTAAAGGATGTCTAATCTGAGAATCCGCGTCAATGTTTGTCCAATTATTGTTTTTTTACTGTTACAACATGTATGATATGATTTATAATAATATGTTTGGCGATGGAGAAATGCTTTGACGTGAGCACGCGTGTATTACTGTGTGTCGCGCTCTCGAAAGTCTCCTCTCGCCCATCAAAATGTTGTTTTTCCTAGTACTATTCTTTATTAAGCTAATACTATTTGCTATTACTACTTTTTACATTACTATCATTCATCTGCGCATTACGAGTTCATCGGTGGATGGACGAGAACGTACTCTTCCGCGTACTCGCCGTCCAACGCGCACGATTTGCTACACGTGTACACCGCGATGGATCCGAAGTCTAAACTCGTATCGTTCAACTCCACGGACTCTTTCGGAACGAGAAAGGAAACAATCGTCGGTAAAATCTGGAACTCAAATCTGCGCTTACTGTTGCATCTCGGGCAATCTGGAATGGATCGATCGTCCGGCGCGAGCGATTTCGACGGCCACATCGCCTTTGCGTTCGGCGCGGGGCAATACCGCAACACTTGATCGGGGAATTTTGAGAGTTTCACCGAAAATGTCGCCAATCGTTGCGCGTCCGCATCGATGACCCCCGACGCGATTTCTTTCAAATCACTCTCGGTGATTGCCTCGTCTCCGATGCTTTGAAACATCTTCTTTTTATTAGCACTTTCCGTATCGTTGTTGTTCTTCTTCGCGTCCGTGACGGCGTCCGAGTCCATCGAAGAGCAACTCGCGGCGTCGTCGTCGCTTTCCGGTTCGACGACGATTTCAAACTCCGGGTACACGGTGTTGTCGTTCGCGTTCGCTTTCGTTTTCGTCCCCTCGCTACCGCCATCCACTCTGGCCTTTGCCGCCGTCTCAATCGCTAACTTCTTCGCCTCGTGTTCCCGTATCAACTCATCCACTCTTGGATTCTCCTCCACGTTCTCCGCCGGCGCCGGATTCATCCCGTAAAAACCATTCTCCCTCGGCAACTGCGATCGAAACGCTCGCACTCTCCCTTTCTCGTGTAACTTGTCGCCTCTCGCGCTCGCGAACACGTACAGCGTTCGATGAAACGCGTTCGCGTTCACTTCCTCGTCCTCGTTATCGTCGTTCACCGCGTATATTTGCAACAGAAAATCCATCGTCTTCTTCGCGCCTTGTTCTCCTTTATCGTTGCCACCGCTTTCGCCTTCGACGACGTCCGGAATGGCTTTCGGCGTCACTCTCGGGTCCAACCACTCCGGCGTCCCTCCAACTTTAGACGGGAAATATATCGCGTGCATTCGTTTCTTGGACGATATCGGTTCCAGAAAACCCAAATCCCACTCTAACTCGTCGTTTTCTTCGTCGTCCGACGAGTCTGATTCTTCTTCTTTTTCTTTCTCCGTGCGATCGCGTTCGTCGTTCGCGTTCTCCTCCTCGGCGCCGTCCTCGTCGGCGTTTTTCGTTGCGGCGAGCGAATCCAATCGCATCGCGGTTTCTTCCGCGTCGAGCTTCGCTCTTCGCTGCGCTTCCGTCAGTTCTGGCGGTGGTGTTTCTGATGACATCGTCTCTCTCTCTCTCTCTGAATATGTGTGTCTGCGCGTTGCGGTTCGAGTAGTATCACGCAAGCGGCCGTCGAAGAGCGCGTTCAAGAGCGCTTTTTCGAAACCCTAAACGGGCAAAAGAAGAAGAAAAAGCGCTCGAGAAAGCGCAACAAAGTCTCCGTCTCTCTCTCTTTCGAGACGCGCGTGAAAAAAATGGCACCGCCGCCGTCATCGTCCGGTGGTACGCCTTTAATACGAAGAGGAGGAGCGAATAGTAGCGACGACGCGCTTTTCGCGGCGAGATTGGCGGAAACGGAAGGTTCGCAAGCGTCGTCGTTTTTGGAATTTGAATGTTTTTCCCTACAACGCTCTCTTTCTGTCTCGTCCTTGTCGTCGTCGTCTTTCGCGTCGTCCGGTGATGAGTACAAACGCAAATACCGATAAAACTGCCCGAGTGTGACGTTCTCTCGTCGCACGGAGACGACAGCGATTACGATAAAACCGAGGACGACGACGAAGGCGACGACGATTTGGATTTTTTTTTTACTCTCGATCGCGGAGAAAAAAGGGACTACGGCGGGAAAAGAGAACGAAGAAGAAGAGAGAGAGAGAGCGCCGTTGCTGCTCCTCTCTCTCTCTCTCTCTCTCTCTCTCGTGGGAACGCGCGATGTCTTCTTTTCGAAGACTTTTCTCTGAATGGTTTCTCGTTCGTTCGTTCGTCCTTCGGTATTCGTTTACTCACAACAACAACAACAACTCTCTTTCTTTTTGAAAACGCAAAAACGCAGAACAACGCGAAGCGCTCGCCGAGGCGACGAAACGCATCACGAAACTCGCGAACGAAACGAGCGGGTCGGATTTGCTCGAGTTATTGAGGGAGGCGCCTCGAGAGGCGTACTCGTTGCAGCAACCCGGATGGCCTTCGGAGTTGAGGAATTTGACGCACAATCCGTTGCCGAAAATCGTGTTGGAGAGATACGAGAATCGACAGTCGGTGTGCTTTTGCGGGTGCTTTCCGGAGATTTCTCGCGCGTGGGCGACCGTGGATGATTCGTTATTTTTGTGGCGTTTTGACGTGGAGAACGACGTGCCGATTGAGTTAACTGATGAGTTCAACGGGCAGCCGATTGTGTGCGTCGGCTTGGCGGATCCCAAGGAAGGGGTTTTCGTGAGTCAGATTGCGAAGATTTTAGTCGTGTGCACGACGGTGGAAATTAAGATGTTAGGGATAGTATCGGACGCGAGTAACGTCGCGTCAAAGTCAGAGAAGAAGAAGAATGGGAAAAGTGATAACGACGCACAAAACGGCGGAGGAAAGATGAAGAAAGTTGCTTTCGATGTAAACGCGCCTTTGTTGATTCGCGATACGACGTTTTCGTGCCCGACAGACGCGATTGTATTCAATCAAATTTGCGGGTGCTCGAGAACAGGGAGGATTTTCTTAGCCGGGAACGATTCGCACGCCTACGAGTTGAAGTATCACGGTGGTGGTGGTGGTGACATGACGTTAGCGAACGGGTCAGGCAGCGGAGGAGGTTTTTTCAGCCGAGGTGCGCCGAGAGTGAGGAAAGTTAAATTTTCCTCCTCCGGGTTTTCAAATTACATTCCGAGTTCTTTGAACGTGTTCAGCGTGGAAGATCCTTTGGTGCAAATCTTATGCGACGAAGAGCGGAGCATTTTATACACCCGTTCACAAAATGGCGCCGTGCGAGTGTACGATTTAGGCTCAAAGGGGTTAGACGCGCCGAGACGCGTCGTAGAGGTGAAAGATATCGCGCAACTCGCCGGGAGAGGAATGTCAGGCGGAAGTAGTTATTACGGCAACAGTTCGAGACGGTCGATGTATAATGGGGGTGGAAATTCAATGTTTGAAAACCGATCACCATCTTACGGCGGTTCTCGGGGCGGATACGGCTCTCCTCGATACGGCGATTACAGGAGTCCATCTTCGAGTGGAAGGTACGGGCAAGGTTCCCAAACAACGTCTAGCTCAGAAGCGAGAAAAAAAGCAGGGAAATTGGTGCACATTGCCATCGTTTCCACGCAAGAATCTGAGAGCGTGACTTTAGTGGGCGTGTGCGCCGACGGGCGACGCGTGTATTTAACCGCGTTGCCGTCGACGTCGAGTTACGGAAGTTATTACCCATCTTCGTATCATCGCAGTAGCAATGGGTCTTCGAGCTCGAGCGGAAGTAAGTACGTCACTCCAACTCGCTTATCTGTGGTAGAAACACGAGACCCTCCTCCATCTGGTGGCTCCTCTGCGAGAGGATTAACCTCCGCCCGAGCTTTACTCGACGCCTCGGCCAACGCGCTGGAGGTCGAAGCGGCGCACTATTACAACGGTGTTTTGCTCCTATCCGATAGCAGTTCGCACGACGAATCGAGTAAATTATTCCTAGCCACGCGAGACGCGATGTTGCCCATGCATTTGCAACTCCCACCGCCGATGACGGCGCCGCGGAATACTGGACCTGCGAGGGGTTTGCGAGAGGTTGTTCAAAAGCCCTCAATTTTAGAAGGTCGCGTCGCGTCAAACGTAGGTGCTATCGGCGAGTTGCCAATGCCCTCAAGAATTCGAAAGGATTTAGATCCACCGTTCCCGAAGGGCACGCCAGCTTCAGTTGTCGAACAGTTTACGGGCTCAAAGTTGCGAAGTGAACTCGTCGAGCAAAGCTTGTTTCGAAGCAAACGCAGGAAGTTTGCGCTCGTGACAAACAGTGGAGTGGTGACTTTTGAGAAAGCGCGACCGATTGATACGTTGGCGACGTTGTTGCAAAACAAAGTCCCCGAACACATCGAAGAGTTCTTCTCGTGCTACGGACCAGTCGAAGCGGCAATCATGTGTTTGACCCTTTCTATCGCTTCAGCGGTGCATTTGGGATTCGCCGAGCCGATCCCGCCGAGCGTTAGGGATGCCGCAAGACGTGCATTCGAAGATCCTCGATTCACAGGAGAACCGAGAGTAGATAGCGAAGATAGCGATGTGAATGGCGCGAAAGGTGCAAATGGACAAAATGACGATGCAGTGGTCAAAAATCTGGAACGATCGTCCGCGGCGTTCAACATGGGTCGCGCCATCGTGCAACCGAGTTTACACTACTCTTCCGCGCACAAAGCGATACATTTGTACGTTGCGCGAGCGGTACAAGCGATCTGGGAGCGACCGTTAGCAATTGCCATTCGCGAGTCACAAACGGCAGAAGCGGTGAACGCATCCTCTTCCAATAGATACGGGTATGAAACTTCTCGCTCGCCTTTGCGATTCGCCTCAGACGCACTTCGCTCCGCGGCGCAATTTATCGGTGAAGATTTAGTTTTGCAACTTTCTGTGGAACCGGAAACTTTAGAAACCATCGAACAACGGTTGCGTCCAATCGAAAAGTATTTGCAAACGAGAAAACCGAGAACATCCAGCCAGTTGACGCCGGCAAAGAGGAGAAAATTAGCTCTCAACGCGGCGAGAGAGGAGGAGAATTCCATGGATGCGCTTTTAGCTCTCGTTTCGAGAGCTTCGCAAGCTATTTGTTTGCTGAAATTGTGTTCAGAAACGGATGATTTCGAGTCTGTCGCGGCAGCTTTGCCGCACGAAACGCGCGTGACGTTGACGCAGGTAAGCTTTTTTACTTTTTTTCTTCGTTTTTCTCTCCTTTCTACCCGCTACCCGCCACACACACGCACACGTAAAGAAACGATGAAAGAGGCGCGTTGATGATTCAATCATATAATCTGTCAATCAGATGAATGTTTCGACGCATGTTTAGAACATATATGGTGCCCTTCCACTGAGCGTCTTTGTAATCTGTTTACTCACTTGTGTGTGTGTGTGTGTTGTGTGTGTTTGTGTCTGATCTTTTGCTCAAATGTTTTTTTTTTCTTTCTCGAGACACGCTAACACACACTCGCGAATTGTTCTCTCTTCCTTTTCAACAAACAGATGTCCATTCGACGATTCATCTCGACGCCTGAAGGTGCCAAAATTGCTTCCGCACTCATAGAGTCGCTCATGGCGCGCGTCGTATCCTCCTCTCGAGGTGATGCGGCGCCGTCCCGAGGTGCTTCCGCCGACGTGCTCGGCGGCGCAGTGCAGAAGCGCAGCGAACAACTTTCAAAAATGTTGCAAAACGGCGCACCCGACTTTTTCGGCGCAGATTCTCGAACTTTTTATCGTGCGAGAGATGTTCTTCAACGCGCGAGAGAGGCTCGAGCGCTGCGCGACGTGGAAAAGAGAGATGGATTTGTCGGCGAAGCATTGCGAATGTTCGCTCAGGCGCCGTTAGCGGGTGATTTGAACGGCGCGTGCGCAGAATTGGTCGATTTGAGAGCGTTCCACGGAGTGGTTACGTTAAGTTTAGCAGCCGCGGCGACGTTGCGTAGGATGGAAGAGCAACGCAAAGCAGACGCAAGTACCGGTGGAAGAGTACAAGCCGAGCCTGACATGGTATGTATTCGTTCTTTTTTTACTCTCCTTTTTCGCTTTCTTTCATTATTGATATCATCGCGGTGAGGAAACACAAACTTGGAAACGTACGCGCGGGGCTTACCGCCTCGTTTCCGTGGCGAACTAAAAAATTACAGAACATCTAAGTCCGAGCGATATATCTTGATACTTTGTAACTTTTTCTTTCTCTCTATCTCTCCTAACCATCCTCTGTACGTGTATACTGACCTTCCAATCTTTCTTCTCGTTTATTGTAACAGAGTCTGGCTCACTGCTACGCGTTGATATCCACGGCTATCAAATCGTTAGCCACCGGGAAACCTTCTGACACGTACGTGCCTGAAGATCAAGGAACTGCAACGACACGTTCTCATCAGCATCAGCAGCAACAACAACAAGATTTGCACCCGGGTTCCTTGGCGGTCGTTTGCGCTTCGCTTCCAAAGGACGCCAGAGAAGCCGGCATTCGACGCATTCTCGATAAAATCGTCGAGTCCGAAGAAGAAGACGTCATTCAAGTTGCCGCGGAGACCTTAATCGCTTTAGATCGCTTAGACGATGTCTGCAGACTCCCGCCGCACGCGCTAGAGTCATTTCTTTGCGAATACGGCGCGCTGAATAAACACATGAATTTGCAACCTACGACGAGAGAAGAGGCGAAACATTTGCAACTGCTCACCAGATTGTACGGTGATTACGGACAAGAAGGTATGGCATCAGACGTATGCGTCGCATTAGCGGAAAGACGCGTGGCCGATTGTTTATACCCGTCTCTCGAAGAGCGCATGGGTTTGTTCAACATGGCGTTGCAGTATGGCACGACGAAAGATCCGGCGACGGGCGCGTTCAAAAGAGATGCGAAAGGAATCGAAGAGATTGAAGGCAAAGCGAAAGTTTTGGAGTTTCAAATGCGTTTAGAAAATGCGCTGAGATTAAAAAGTAAACGCATGCAATCCATGGCTGGCGGTGAAGGAGGTCAAGGTCAACAAATCGATCACGCTTTAGTGCAAGAGCTCGAACAAGCGGCGAACGATTTGCGCGAAAACGTGAAATCGATTTCGGATTTGTATAACGACGTTGCTCGCCCGCATCGATTCTGGGACATTTGCTTAGAGATTATCGCATGGGCACGTCCTCAACGCGGTTCTCCGGACGATCAAGAATCGTACGCGGATGCTTCTGCGGTCCCGAGAGAGCTCTGGGATTGCGTCATCATCGACGCGGTCCAAGACGTGCTCTCTCGCGCGAACGAAACGCACACGCGTCGCGCCATCGTCGCTGCTGCCTGCGCCGCAGTTGCTGAAATCGCCCCAAAAATTTTCACTGAATCCGCCGCGAATAACGAAATTGCCTTTCCAATGTGCCACGTCACATGCAGACTCGAAACGTTAGCGAGCGGTCAGTGGGGCATCATGTTCAACTCGCCGAGCGTCAACGAGAGAGAGCAAGCTGAAGACGACGATGTCGCAGATTGTTTGTTACAGAGCGTCCGAGGAAACTGCCCTCCGATACAAAGAGCGTACGATCGCTTGCTCGCTGCTGAAAGTAGAAGAATGCACGACGAAGAAATCGGCGAGGAAATGCACAAGGCGTTGCATTCGACGAAATTGCGCTTGAGAATGTTAAGATCCGCGTTGCGCGTCATGCACGCATGGGATGCGGCCACCGGAGGCGGCGGTAACGGATTCTCTGGTGCTGACGATCGAAACAACTTCGATTATTCTTCGCGAAAGTCTTTTGCGAGAGCTTCTATTGGTGACATTTGCTTGGCGTACTCTCGAGTCGCCAAAGAGCTCGTCGGCGCTTCTCAAGAACAAAACGTGGCAAAGGAACTTGCAGTGGCGTTTGAGCGTTTAGCCGATCGGTTTCTTCGTTGATTTATATATATAGAAAAAGAAGTTTCCCATTATTATGAATAAGTGTAGTGCTAATAACATATATATATATATATATATATATATGGACGTCCTCTCTCCTCCGTTTTTATGTTTTAATCATTAATCCTCGTCTCCTTTCGCGGCCAACTTCTCGGCGAGATCTTCCGCCAAGTCCGCCGCTTTCTCCGCGCCTTCCTTCTCCTTTTCCTCTTTCTCCCCCTCTTCCTCGGTCTTGGGCAACGCCGCCATCTTCTTTTGCGCCTCCTCGAACTTATCCTGAAACAACTGCGCCTTCTCCTCGCTCCCAAACTTAATGCACATGTTCTGCAACGCCGGCGCTTCGTCCCCGTCCGAACAATCCACCGTCGTAAACACCCGCGCCTTTTCGCTCCCCGCGTGCGTCGTCACCTTCGTCTCCGGGTCGATGTAAAAGTTCGCGCAGATTTTCAACGTCTTGTCTCGTCGCATGAGCAACCGGCACTTCTTCGTCTCTTTGTGCTCCAATATCTTCATCGGTCCTAACCCTCGCTCTTTCCATTCGCCCTCCAAAAATCGATACGCTTTCGTCTTCGCCTCGAACAAAATCTCCTCGTTTTCTTCTCCCGTGGTTTTCGTTTCGCTGTTTTCGATGATTTCCAACTTGACGACGGGCGTGAATTCCTTCGTGCACTCTCTCTCCACGTCGTCGTCGTCGTCGTCGCCCTCTTCGTTGTTGTTGGTTTCACCCTTAGCTGCTGTGGTTGTCGTTGTTGAAGATGCAAACGCGGACGGGTTGAAACCACCAGAAGTCGCCGCCGCGCCGCCGAACGTGGCGCCGGCGCCAAACACGGAACCGGATCCAAACACCGGAGTCGTCGTCGGTTTTTCCTCTTCTTCGGACATGTTTTAAATCTCTGTGCGAGGCGTTTTTTGTTGTCACGCGACGAGATGGGAACGAGTCTCTCTCTTACTTTCTCTGTGTTACGATCGCGCCGTTTCGGAACGCGCGTGCTCTCTCTCTCTCTGTCTCGCGTTTGTGTTATTCGCGCGCGCGTTTTGCGGTTGTTTTGTTGCGGCCGATCTTCCCCTGAACCCTAAACCCTAAGTAAAGAAAAACCCTAAACATAGAGCGACCTCTTTCTTTTGCTTAAGAAGGAGATTGGAGGGAACGCGAAGGCCACAACCGCGGCGCCAAAAACGCGAGAGAGAGACAGAGAGAGAGGAGGAGAAGGAGAAAGAGAGAGAGAGAAGAAAAGCTCTGTTTCGTGCTTCTATTTTTCACGCGGGGGGTCGCAAACCGGTCGTCGTCGCGCGAGCAAAAGAATACATCTTTGCAACAACAAGAACAAGAACAACGAAAAGGGATAGAAGAGATTGAAGTACATCGAGAGATAAAATGAACGACAGAAGAAAGCGCGGCGGCTTTCCGTCGTCGTCTTCCAACGCACGACCTCCTCCCGGAAGCATGCGAAGATCCTGCATCGGCGTTTTGGCGGATTCGAGCAAACG
>Ga0182095_1190355_pt1 | contig 30840 bp, 18 predicted proteins | sample 041ome_19_FD_127784 | JGI IMG/M metagenome (GOLD analysis project Ga0182095, IMG submission 127784) | Metatranscriptome of coastal salt marsh microbial communities from the Groves Creek Marsh, Georgia, USA - 041412BS metaT (Metagenome... | ecosystem: Environmental > Aquatic > Marine > Intertidal...
GTCTTTTTTCGTCGGTCTTTTCGTTCGTCAGTCGGTCTTTTTTCCTCTCCTCTTTGGAATTTAAGCGAAAGAACACAACTACCATACTACTACTCCTGTTGGAGATCGAAATTTCATTTTCCTCAAAACTTTGTTGCCCCTTTCTTGTTTTTCTTTCGAGAGAAGAGAGAGAAAGAGAGAGAGAGAGAGAGCGCTTTTGTTCTTCTCGTTGCGGTCGAAAGTCGTCGGCATGATGCGTTTTACTGTGACGACTGCTGCTTCTTTGAAGAAGACGAATGATTTGAGTATGCAAAATTCTTCCACCGTCGTCGGGAAAAGAATAGGGCAAAAACGAGGTACATTCGTCTCTAACGAGAACAGGAATGCGAAAGCGAGAACTGGATCGAGAGGAATACCAATAAAAGCGGCGAAACGAGGAGGAGGCTCGGGCACGCGACCGTACACCTTACGTTCCGGGGACACGCTCGAATCCATCGCGAGTAAACGTAAACTGAACGTGGAAACGTTGAGAAACATGAACAAAAAAATCGGCTCGGGCACACCGAAGATTGGGCAGACTATTTTAATACCGAGCGGCGCGTTAAGCGCGAGAGATTTAGAAATCATCAACGGGATCGCGAAAATCAACGCACCGAGAACGTACATTCCGAGGAAAGGAGAAACGATCGGGGACGTGATCACGGCGAGAAAAATTGATTTCGCCGAGGTGCAAAAGTTAAACCCGGAGGTAAAGTTAGGGACGTTTTCCGGGAAGGAGAGTTTGAAGTTACCCGCGGGAAAGTACACCGTGAGAGAAAGAGAAATGTTGCAAGGATGCGGGATTTTACCGCAAGACGCGGTATCGATTAAACTCCCAGGCGCGGAAAGCGCGAGGAATATTTTAGTCGCGACGGTGTTAATCGGCGCGTATTCCATGTATTTCGCCGCCTGCCGGAGGTACCAAAAGTACGGCACGAAGTTGTTCGGAAACGATCGCGAAGAGGATAATCAAGATTAATTTAATACTACTCATCAAACGCAGAGATACTGCGATCGTCGGAATCTATCTCTCACGAAAAGCGAGTGTCTTTTGGCGTCTTGGATATCAGAGAGTGAGAGAAATAGAGATCATCCCTTTACATGTCGTGTATTCGTAAACGTTATTATATATTCGTCTCTTTTACCATTTTTACCGCCGCCTCTCCGTCACAAAATAGCGCATCAAATCGTCTCGTTTACTAAGAAAGGCGGTTGGAAGAGGAGAGGAAGAATAAAAGATGACGTCCCGCGCATCAGGGGCGGACCCTCCGACCACCTCTCTCCGAGCGACGAGCGCTCTAAACGGGGTGAAAGTGTACGAAGTCGCCTCGAGCAAACACAATCCGCAGTTCGCCGCCGACGGGAAAACGAACAAGAAACCTTCGAGAAAGCAACGCAAAGATGTGAATTATCAGCAACGGATAGAGTTGATTCAAGACTTGGATTCGTTTCCGACGTGTGCGCACAGAGGGAAAGTTTCCGAGGATGGACAGTTCTTGGTCGTGAGCGGGTTACATCCGCCCATGTTTAAGTGCTTCGATTTGGGAAATCTGAGCTGTAAGTTTACGAGACACTTGGACAGCGAAATCGTGGACTTTCAACTTTTAGGCGAAGATTATTCAAAGATTGCGTTTTTATGCGCGGACAGAGCGATTCGGTTTCACGCGAAGTTTGGAACGTATTACGACGTTCGAACGCCGAGACAGGGGAGAGACTTGGCGATTTCGAGACGAACGGCGGATTTAATCGTATGCGGTTCGAGTAAAGACGTGTACCGGTTAAATTTGGAGAAAGGACGGTTTTTGGCGCCGTTGGAGGCGAAGTGCGAGGATTTAAACGTCGTTGGTATCAGCCCGACGCACGGTTTAGTCGCCGTTGGAGGTGGAGACGGAAGCGTGGAGTGTTTCGATTTGAGGCAGAAGAGAAGCGTGGGGAGATTGCACGCGTGCGGCGGAGATAGTACTTTAGAGAATAGAACGGAGATGAGCGATTCGGAGGAGAAAACCGGGGTGACGTGCGTGCGATTCGACGACTCGGGGTTAAACTTAGCGTGTGGGAGCTCGGATGGTATCGTGCGAATATTCGATTTGCGGTCGAGCCGAGCAAAGGTGACGAAAGATCACATGTACGGCGAACCGATCATAGACATCAAATTTCACGAAACCGCGGACGGGAAGAAGCGGGTGATGAGTACGGATAAGAAAATTGTGAAAGTTTGGGAGCAAAATAGCGGGGATAATTACGTCGCGGTCGAACCGAGAGACGGGAAAGAAATCAACGATATCGTTTGCTGGGAAAATAGCGGTTTAGTTTTTACTATCATGGAAGATCCAAAGATTGGATGCTATTTCATCCCCGGTCTCGGTCCGGCGCCGAAATGGTGTTCGTTCTTGGAAAATTTAACCGAAGAGATGGAAGAACAAAAGAGAGAAACGCTGTACGACGATTATCGATTCGTGACCGCGAAAGAGTTGAGCGAGTTAGGTTTGGACCACTTAATTGGAACGAAGATGTTGAGAGCATACATGCACGGCTATTTCATGGACAACAGATTATACGGCAAAGCGAAATCGGTTTCCAATCCGTTCTCGTACGAGGATTATAAAAACAAAAAGATTGCTGAGACGATGGAGAAAGAGAGACAAACGAGAATCGCACCGAAGAAGAAACTTAAAATGCCGAAAGTTAACGCGGCGTTTGCGGCGAAACTGGCGAGCGGCGAGAAAACCGCGAGCTTCAAAACCGGCGACGCGGACGCCGACTTTGATAACGAAGAGTTGGAGGGAGAACCAGAGATTAAAAACGAACTCATGCGAGACGATCGTTTCGGTGCGCTCTTTAAAGACGAGGACTTTGAAATCGACGAGAAGTCAGAGCATTATAAGTTGTTGCATCCGAACGCGGCTAAAGTAGACGCGAGGAAGAAGCGCGAGTTGATCGAAGAACATTTCGATACGTTCGATACGTCCTCGGACGAAGAAGAAAATGTTAAAGAAAAGAATAGAAAAGAAAAAGATTCCAAACAGAAGAAAACGAAGAAGAAAGATAGCAAGAGAAGAGGAATAGAAGTAGAAGAAGGAGATACTAGCGATGAGGAGGACGACGACGACGACGACGTCGGAGGACGACCAGGCAAAACAGGAGACGACTTCATTCCTTCAACTGCGTTTGCGGGCGCGAAGAAAGGGTACGTCTTCTCCAACGGCAAGCGCGGCGTAGGATACTATATGGATTCAAAGGCATCCAAAAAAACATCGACTGCACCACCCACCATGGGTAACAAAAAGGCCAAGAAATCTTCTTCCACGGTTTCTGCGAAAGAGCCGCAAATGTACGCCGTCAAAGACGCCTTCCACAAAACCGCCTACACCAAAAAGTTAAACTCGCACGTCGACCTCCCTCTGATCGAACGCGCCAAGCTCGAAGGCGGCGCCGCGCAAACCTTACGAGACGCCGAACGACGCAACCCAAAGAAAACGATCGGAAACCGCGAAGGTTTCTTCGACGCCGCGATACCTTCAGCGGCGGACAAGAAAAAAAAAGGGGACAAGAAACGCCTCGTCGGTTTCGGTATCCGCGAAGCCGCCGCGGAGGACGAAGAAAACGCCTTCGCGGCGGAAACGCACTATCGAAACGGGAAACGAAGAGGCGTAGAATCGATCATGCACACATCCGGTGGTGGTCGAGCTGGTCGTGGTCGAGGCCGAGGTGGTGGGAGAGGAAGAGGCGGAGGAAGAGGAAGAGGGAGACGATGATAGTGATACCGCTTGTAGCGGTGCTCAGATTGATTCTTTGTGCTCTGATATGCTGCCACGTGTGCACTTTAAAATTTCCATTTCCATCACGAACGCCTCACTTTTTATCCACCTCGTCGACAATGTCATCGTCCTGTTCTTCTTTATCGTTTAAACGTTCCTCGACGACGAATACTGCCGGGCTGATTTCTTCTTCTTCTTCTTCTTCTCGTAAAGCCGCTGCTGCTTCTGCTCGTACGAAAGAAAAGCGGGGAAACGAAGAGTTTTTCATTATCCATTCTCGCTTACAATACATGACCGCAGACGGCGGTCGGAGACAAAAGTTGGAGGAAGCTTTGAAGGAAGAGCTCCCATCCGCGCCGGGGTTGTCGAAGAACACGCAAATTGCGCTGACGAAAGAGTTGTTGAAAAACAGGTTCGGCCGGAGATGTCCGGAGTTATTGGCTGAAGAGTTTATCTACGACGCGTGTTACGAGAAGCCGAAGACCAAGGAGGAATATCTGCAATTTTTTGCAAATATGAATCTCCAAGGCGGGTTCCCGAATAGCGATTACGAGTTGTTGTACGACAGCATGAGAGTTGAATGGGACACAAAAGTGCGACAGCAGCAATATAAGGTGTGGTGCACGACACAATTTAAAGGAAAGCACACGGGAGATGGTTTGCGAATGGGGAAGCGGAAAATTCCCGCGACTGGTATCGAGGTGGAATCCGCGCCGGAGATTTGTAGTTTTACGTATAACGCAGAAGGATTGTGTACTAGAATTAGCGCGGGGTACATGGCGGATCACGCGATTGGGAACACGAAAGGAAGAGGTGGGTATCACGGCATTTTTAACGCGATTGGACACCCTTTGCCGGTGCCTCATTCTGTGCATAAGATGATCACGGACGCCTTTCCGCAGTTGTTGGGTTTCGAGAAGGAGGACATGCTTTGGGTCGTGAACTTGGCGTTGTTCGGGTTAGCGGCAAGCGGCGGGGATTTGCGGTCGTTGATTCCTTCGAAGAAAAATGGGGCGAAAATGAAGCCGGCGAGCGTGACGAGTTCGTTCGTGAGTACACAGTTTGCCAAGGGAGGAGAGAGACATTCGCTCGCGCCAAAGTAAAAAGAAAGAAAAATTTTTAAGAAATACCGGTACCAGTACAGTGTGTGTAAAACATATATTTATTTACAAATGTTCATCTAACATGCGAGGCAACAATCGTCGTGATCAAAATATCAATTACGCGTGCTGCGCTTTTGGTTTGAAGTTGTTCGCGACGCGCTTTGCTCGGTCTGCGACCGATAATCCCGCAGACGCGGCTTCAATCTCCAAGCGCGCTTTTTCAGTTGTCGATAAAGGTCTCTTCGACGTTTCGTCGTCGTCGTTAATTCGATGTTGATTTTGGCACTTTTGAAACGCGAAAAACTGCGCGCGGCTCTTCACAAGCGACACTTCTTTTTGCGTACATTTCTCTCGATCTTGAACGACAACTGCCTCCGACGCCGTCGGTTGTTTCTTGTTCTTATTCTCGACAGAGCTGAAGATGTCTTCTTTTTTGTGTTCAATTATGGGCACAGATTTCTTTCCTGACTTCACGAAACCTTTCCTCGCGGCTTCTTGTTCCAAAGCTGCAATTTTGGCCAGCAAATGCGCCTTCTCTTTCTCTTTTCGGCTCAACTTCTTTTCTCTTTTGTTTTTGGTCGGAACAACTTTGACGCCGTTTGCCGTCGACGGCTTCTTGACAGAGATTGATTCATTCTTCATTGGCGGCTTTTCGAGTTCACAATCTCTACCATTATCGAAGTCTACTCCTTCGTCTTCTTCACCCTTTTCGGGCGGGTGTTCCGTGGTAGTAGCGACGACAGGGACTCTTTGTTCTTGTTGCTGCTCCAGAACCGTGGGAGAGAAAACAGGGACCGCCGCCGCGGGCTGAGGCATGAACTTTTGAAACTCGTGCGTAACGGGAGCAAAAACAGCCGGATCAACTTTTGGCGAAACGATGGTTGGCCTTTGTTGTCGTTCGTGTTGTTGATCGGATTGTTGTTGTTGCAAAGGACCACCCTTGGCGAGCCATTTCAACGAATCCATGATGGCGCTGTTGTTATTATTTTTCGTTGCCGCCGACGCCATCATTTCAGGAGTAAGAGGTGCTGCAGAGGTAGAACTTGGAGGCATATTCAGACGCTGATGTTCGTAAGCCTTGCGATACGCCTCCAACACGGGATAGTTCGTCGCGTTCACCTCCAATCCGTACAAGCGCTCAAACTCTTCTCTCGTCGCTAAGTTGACGTTTCGCGTCGCGTATTGCGCGTTGTCGTAGTCTTTATGCGTCGGCAAGGTGGATACCAGCGCGACTTTCGCTAATCGTTCGGCTTCTTTTGCCATCATCACCGCCGTTCGCGCTTGTTCAGCGCGCATGACTGCCTCTTGCACTTTAGCGTTGGCTAACGCTGCTTCTTTGACTTTCAAAGCAGCTTTGGCCGCTTCCAAAGCCGCCTCCGCCGCCTTCGCCGCTTCCAGTTTCGCTCTCGTTTCCATTTTCGAGGCCGTTTGTCTCGCTTCGGCTTCTCTCGATAAGAGTTCAAAGCGGGCCTGCTCGACTTCCTCGTCCGTAAACGGTCGAGGACGCGGTTTGCCTTCGGATTTCCCGGGCCATCCGTCTCGCATCCATTTCGTTTTTTCTTTCTTCTCTTTTTTTATCGTTGTTTCCGTGTTATCGTCCCTTTCTTTTCGATATTCTTCGCCTGCCTTTAATGTCGATCTTCTCCTTCGCGACGACGACGACGACGACGACGACGACAGAACTTCACCTCCTTTCCTCTGTTTGTGCGTCACTTCGAGCGGTTTCGGAACTTTCGCGTACCCCCAAAAGTACTGCCACCAATTCTGCGGCTCGTACTCCACGCCTGGGTGTTCAATAGCTATTCCAAACTCATCGTATTCCGGTTTCGCGACTAACGCGTACCCCGGTGGCGGTTGAAGTTTCCCAGTCTTTTCGTTCACTTTCAATTCGACGACCATCTCCGGCGGCGGCGGCGGTTTTCTCTTCGTCCTCTCCGCCTCGTCCTCCGAAGAAGAAAAACACGCCGACGACGACTCCCCCGACCCGTACTCGCTCGACGTCGTCTTGCCTCCTTCACCATCCGAGATGCTATACTCGAACGGCCCGTCCTCTTCGCCTTCGCTGGTAATTCTGCACTGATAGGCCCCTACGTCCACGACTTCTCCCGCTCTCAACTTTCCTCCATCCTCTCTCGCTCGGCGTCGTTCCGCCAGTCTTTCGCTCATCTCCTCTCTCCACATCGTCCGTCCTTTCCCGTCCACCACGCACAACACGTTCTCTTCGTGTGCAGGTTGGACGACAAAACACGCGAATAACTGTCCTCTCCCGCCTAAATCGTCGAACCGTTCGCACGCTTTCGCGCGGTAAAAGATATCTTTTTGTCTTCTTTCCTCCCGCGTCGTCGTCGTCTGAATCGTCGTCGACGCAGACGGAGAAGAAGAACCAAAATCGCACCCTCTTCTCGCCGCGATGGCGATGTCACTTTCATCCGCCATCCTCGCGTCTTCTTTTGAAACGATACCGCCGCCGTTTTTGCTGCTGTTATTATTATTCTCGTTCTTCTTCGCGTCGCTTTCACCACTCCCACTCCTTCGAAACGACAACGTTTCTTTCGCCTTTTCCCACCTCTGATTGGCCTCGTGGGCGAATTTCACTCTCTCGTAGTTCGTTCTCGCCGTTTCCAACATCCGCGCGTTTTTGTTGTTTAATAAGAAGAGACGACGACGAGAGCAGTGCACCGCGCGTTTGCCAGCTCAAACAACCAGAGAGAGAGAGAGAGAGAGAGACGACGGGCAAACGTGTTTAGAGCAGATAAAAAGGAGTGGCGTACGTGCGAGTGCAATTTTCCCTTCTTTTTCGAAGGGTGTTGGGAATCCGTTTCGGAGCACCTTCGACTCCACTCACCCACGCCTCTCTTCCATTTCGACGATGCAGAGGGTGATGCACCAAAGAATTATATATGCGATTGAAACGCTTCAACCGAGAAGCATTTCTTCCTCTGTTTCCGAATACGCGTTGCAATCGCGGCACAGAATGTCGTCGTGACGTTTACCTTCTTCCCCGCTGCAATTACGCTCTTAGTATTTCTATGGGATAGAAGTGTATGTGTCTCTCTGCTTTTTTTCTTTAGGAGAGGAAGCGAGCGAAAAAGCGTCCCACGGTCGTCCTTTTCCCTCTCGTTCGGTGGAGGGTTCTGCCCTCTGCCGCGCTGTAAAGAAGGCGAATTTTTGCCAGCGAGGATTTTGATATTTTCGAAAAATCTTTCAAATAACGAGAGGCTTTGACCGCAGAACTTTCTTTGGCGACTCTTCGTTCTGTTTCCTCAAAAATTTGCGCGTGCCGCATATATATATTTCCACGAAAACAGAGCATGGTGGACTTCGAAACGCGCGTTTTCGCGGGGACGCCGGTGACGTTCGCTAAAATACCGGGCGATCCCGCGAAGTTTGTCCCGTTGCAATATTCGCTGATGCCGTTTCCGGTGCGTCCTTTCGTTTTCTTTTTAATTAAAGTATATTCGCCGAAAATACCCTGTGATATTTGTCGAAACATCGGAACGAAAGACGGAGAACGTTCTGCGGTCAAAGGCGAGAGCGCGACTCGTTTTTGCTCGATCTCTCGGTGGAATCGAACGTCAAAGTGTTTTTCTCGTTTGAATGTGTGCTTTTACTGACAGTTTCTCTCGTATTCTCCTGTTCTTTCACAGATATCTCGCAATTTGTTCGCGCGAGTTTCCTCTTTGAGCACCAACGACATTTCGAGGGAAGTTAACGAACCGGCGGAAGAAAATGAGACTTCCAATCATCATCATCTTCACGGAGTGGATGCGTTTCATAGGCTTCCGAACGTGCACTTGACTCGACCCCGCGCGCAATACGGGATTAAAAACGGATTCGTTCCAGATTTGGCCGGGATGCCTTCGACCGCGGCGCAGGCGGGGATGATGATGATGATGATGCCACCACCACCACCGCTGAATTTGAAACAGGAAGCAGAGGACGAGAAAGGGCAAAACTCAGAAAGGAGTGGTTTTGACTCGTTTCAAGAAGAGCCTTGCGAAGACCGAGAAGACATGGAACAGTCGAAACGAACAAATAACGACAACAATAACAGCAACAACGCAAAGAAAAGAAGTCGACCGGCGGTGGGAGAAAACATAAAACGACCGGAAACGCCGTTCATGAACTCGCCTTCCGCGGCTGCGGACGTGCTCATGTCCTTATGCGGCGACGGCGACGGAGGAGGCTTATTTGCCGCTCCCGCCGCAAACTTCAAACCGGTAAACGCGAACGCCACCAGCCGACAACAAAAAAGCCGACGAAATTCAAACGCGGAGACGACGTGTACCGGGCAAATTTTCCCGCTGAATTTGAAGTGTCCGAGAAGAAAACGAACGAGTTTGTGTAAGAACATGCGAAGGTCCTCGTCTGGATCGTCGCTGGAAGATATCGGGGGGGAGAGTGGGGCGGTTGTGCTGCACGGCATCTCGACGACAGCGACGACGACGGGTAACAATGGGGAGAATACCGCGCCGAGCACTAATACTGCGACGATTCCACGCGTAAACAATAATAAAGCCACAACGGAAGAACAACAAAACCAGAGAAAACATCAACGCAATAGCAGCGGTATTACGAACGGCAAAAACAAACGTCAAAAGGTACACAGACCGTGGTCTTTGGTGGAAGTCAAAGCTTTAGTCGCCGGAGTCAAACGGTGCGGTCGAGGCCAGTGGGCGGATATTAAATCCTTGTCTGACGAAAAAATTTCGGGCGCTTTGCTCCAACGCTCTGCGGTGGACTTGAAGGATAAGTGGCGCAACGTCATGCGAACGGCTTTATCGCCTGTGTTGTATAAAAAACGCGAGGCGACGGAGATTCCAGAGAACATGCTCGAGGATATTCGTTCGCTCGCGACGGCAAAGGAAAAAGAAACGCTGGCGACCAACAATGCCATGGAAGCGAAACTGACGAACACTACGCACACCGCGGCAATTACGTCACCCTCGACGAGTGGCGATGGCAACGATAGCAACTCCAACGAAGACGGCGAAGACGATGCGTTCGTCACCGATAATAACGCCGAGTCGTCTCAACAAAAGAATACGGCACTCGTTGAACGTAACACCGTTACTGTCTCAAAATCGGATGTTAAACAACAACAACACGCTCCGTACGTCCAGGGACAACGTCGATCGAAACATCACTCCCCGTGGACCTTGGAAGAATCGCAAGCGTTAGTTGACGGCGTGCGCACGTGCGGCGGATGCCGTTGGACGGCAATAAAAAAGCGCGACGAAGCCGATGCCATCGAGAAGAAGACGTTGAAGAAACTCGGTCGCCGAACAGCTATGGATCTGAAAGATAAATGGCGCAACTTGTTGCAGTTGGCAAACCTTCCAACGCAAAGTCGACGGAAGCGAGAGACGCCGATGAGTTTGCTTGCTGACGTTTTGGAGTTGGAAAAGAAATTCGGAGATACAAGACGAAGAGGACGACGAACTGTCGCGACAAACAATAATACCAAGAAGTCGTCGTCGCAAGAACAATCCGTGGCAACTATTGTACCAACAAATTAATTATTTAAACGCCGAAAAACGGAAGGAAATACTTTGTAATATTATCTATTCTTTCATGTATAATCACACTGATATTAGAATAGGAGCGTTGCCGCGGATATCCGACATTCTATACGTACTACATAACTTTCACCCGCCCACTTTTCGCTAACTTTGCTATGAACGACGCTTCGCCTTTCATCGAATGCACCGTACCTTTCTTCTTCACTTTTTCCCAATAGTGGCCTAAATTTCCACCCATGAAATCGTATCCAGTGATCGTAACCGTCGCTTTCGGGTACTTTTCTAAACAATACACGATGGCTAAAATCCCCGAGGACGGCCAATGCGCGGTGTATCCGTATTTTGTGGATAATTTATGTTGTACTTCAATAGGCATGATTTCCAGCATCTTGCGAATGCCGTACTTGGCGTACGCCTTCTTGACCGTCCTAATCGTTTGTAACCGTTGTTTCAATTTCGCGTTACTCGGCTTACAACTTTCTTTCGAGCACTTTCCCGGCGTCTCATACACGACCGGTACGATGTATCTCAACGTCGGCTTCACTTTCATATCCATCCTCCCGGTGCTCAATCTCGACCCTCGCGAACCTTGCGGTCCGGGTTGTCTCAACTCGCCTAAAAACCACAAATCCAATCTTGTCCCAACTTTCTTCTCAAACCCTTTCGTTTCGAAGTAATTGAATCTACCAACCACATCTGCGCTATCGATGCTCTTCCCGTTACTTTTCTTCAACACAGACTTCCCGTTCCCGACTAAAACGACGTTTAAGACGTCGCTGCTACTTTTCAAAGACTTCTCCTTCCTCGTCTTTTTCGATTTACTATTCTTCTTCCCGCTCGTCGCGCTCTTCGCCATTAACTCCCCGAACGTTAACTCTCCTCCGCTTTTTTCCATCTCTTCTTCGATTTCCAACACTTCCTCTTTCTTCTCGTCGACGATTCCCGCGGAATACTTCTCCTCGTACGCGTCGTGCCATTTCGGCGAAATATCCTCCTCCGGATTATCCACCCACTTCGTTTCTAAACTCTCTTCGAGTTGTCTATCTTCGTCCGTCCATCCCGGGTCGTTCCCGCCGTTTTGTTCCAGTTTTTCTCGGAACGATTCGCTGTCCAAAATGGCGTTTTCAATCTCGTTCGAGCTGATTTTCTCAGTGTTGCCATTCGCGACGAACGCTTCTGCGGCGTTTTGCAACGTTCCGTCCACCACGGTATCCAATTCCTTCACGAGTTGGTCCGCGATGGAGGAGGACTTTCCTGAAGATGAAGATGAAGAAGACGCGCTCGAACCGTCGTCGAGTAAATTCAAATTCGGCGCTTTGTGCGACCAGAGCACCGACCTTCTTTGCTCGCGCTCGTATCGCTGCGGCTGCTTTTCGTCGTGTACGTCGTCGTTTATCTTCTTCTTCGACGACCACGACGGGGAAAAAAGACGATCTTCTCCTTCTTCGACAAAGGCGGCTCCCGTCGTCGTCGCTGTTGTTCTTGCGCCTCGCGGGATGGTGCCAATAACACCTTCACCGATGCTGCTTAAAAGCAAAGAGAGAAGGAGCAACGCGCACATCCACGACAGAGAACGCATCATCCTCTCGCTCTTCGGGCTCCTTCTTTTTATGGCGAAGTTGGGCGGAGAAAAAATAACAAAAAAGGGTGCGAGAGGCTTTGTCTGCTCTTCGTCGTCGCGATAATACATAAATAGAAATATGAAAACGCTAAACCCTTCTACTCGCGCGAATAACTCTGAGATCACGGCTGCTTCCTTCTCTTAGCTCTGACGGGCAAACCTTTCTTGGTGTGAATGGTCGCGCCGGTGATCATCTGCACGTCTTTCTCGTCGCACGCGAGCTCGAAGGAAAATTTCTTCAGCAAGACGCTCAACGCGACCGTCGCTTCCATCATGGCGAAGACGTCGCCGGCGCACCGGCGCTGCCCGCCACCGAATGGGACGTACGCGTAGTCCGTGGCGACTTCGTTCGGGTATAACCCGGTGACTAATTCGGGGTCGTAGCCGTTCCAGCCTTCGATTTTTGGGTTGGTGAATTTGCGGTCCCATCGCGAAGGGTCGAAAAGGTCTGGATTTTCCCAGTGGTCAGGAGAGCGGTGAAGATTCCAGACCGCGATGAAACAATCCGTGCCTTTCTTCAGTTGGATGGATTTCCCCATGCCGCCTTTGGGTAAGTCGACGGTTTCGATCGCACGGCGGATGAGGATGGGAGGCGCCGGATAGAGGCGCATGCCTTCCACGAGACACATGCGGACGTCGCGAAGTTTTCGTATTTCTTCCACCGTGGGGATACCGTTTGGATCTTGCACAATCTCATCGATCGATTGTGCTGCTTTTTTCATCACGTCTGGGTGTTTGCAAAGGCAAAAGATGGTCCACGTGAGCACCGCGGCGGTCGTTTCGTGTCCGGCGATGAGCATGGTCATCAAATCGTCGCGTAATTGCCTATCCGAAGCCTCGTCCCCGCGAATATCCACTAAAAATCGTAACAAAGACGCATCCGACACGTTCTTATAATCTCTCGATTCAAATTCGCTCAAATCCACGTCTTGTTTATTCTCCAACGCCTCTCGAATCAGTTTCGTCAACTCCGCGTTGATCATCTCGATATCTTCGCTAAATTGTTTCTGTCTCGGCACCGCCTCCATTGCCCCGGGAATTTGCCAATACGGTAACGGAAACGTGCTCCTATGTTCGCTTTCTCTTAAAACTCTATACACGGCTTTAATAATCGGCGTCTCTTCGTTCAACGCGCCAAACTCGTAATTAAACACCGCCTCGCCGATGACGTCCAACGCCATCGCGTACAACTCGCTCTCAATCTCAATCTGTTCCGTCTCCCCGTGTTTTTCCAACTTATCGCTCAAATTCATCGCACTCCTCCCGAACAAGTCCGTCATGTGTTTTAACCACGTCCCGTGAAAGGCGCTTCCAACCACCGGCCTTCTCTTCGCCCACAACTCTTTATTCGCCGGGATCAAACCGTCGCCCATAATCGGTTGCATGATGTCCGTCAAAATGCCTTTAGAGAACGCATCCGCGTTGTCTTTGAACATGTATTTCACCACGGTTGGGTCGGACACCACCACGAACCATTTCGGTCCGGCGCCGAGATTATACACCCCGCCGTAGTCTCGATAGTACTGGTACAAAGGCACAAACAAAGGCGCGCTCCGCACTTCCTCCTTTAACAAATCAAACAAAACTTTCTCCGTTATCGGCGCGCCGTTCCCCCACGGGAAAATCCGCGAGAACTTCTTCAACGCGGCCTCGGTGTTATCCCTCGGGATTTCCACGCCCGGGAATAACGCGCCGTTGTACGTTTTGTCCTCCTCCGTTTCCGGTGGTTCAGATATCGCATTTTGGACCACAACGACGATGGCTTTTCTTCTTCTTTGTCCGTGATTGGTTTTCTTCTTCTTCTTCTTCTCCCGCGTACTCGCCGTCGTAAACGCGGAAGATCTGGACGACGTCGAACAACACCCGGAGAGGAACGAACAACGTTGCGTCGTCGTCGTCGACATTTCGAGAGGAAATGGGAATAAAGCGCTCTCAAGAATGCGCTACCTTAAAGGCGTTTTATGTGGATAAAGGACGGAGAAAAATCTTTTCACACATGTGAGTTTTAGATATTATGGATTTAAAATATTGGTACACAACAGTCTCTCTCTCTCTCTCTCTCTCTTTCTGTTTATATAATAAGTTTATAATTGGTTTGGTTTCTTTTCTTTGTCCTTCCTCCTTCACCTCGCTTTTACGGCGCGCGTGATGCGTATCCTCGGCGGCGGGCGGCTCTTTCGAGCAGCGCTGTATTCGCATCCCACGTCCGAGCGAGGCGAAGAAGAGCGCTTCCTTTCCTTCTCTCTTTCTTTCCGTTTATATATATATAATGTAAAGCAACACGTCTCTCTCTCTCTCTCTCTCTCTCTCTTTCTCTCTTCTTCCTCCTTCTCTTTCTCTACTATGGTATTATTACTGCGCGTTCACGCTCACTCGGTTCTCCTTCTCAAACTGCTCCTCGATTTTTGCAAACTGCGTCTTTTCCAAATCCGCAAAGTACGGATGTTCCAACGCTTCCGTCGCGTGAATTCTCTTCGCCGGATCAAACTCCAACATCTGTTGCAACAAATCGATCCCGTTTTTATCCAGCTGCGGGACAATTTTTGCCAAATCTTGCGCTTTCCATTGCGGAAACTCGTGCCAATCTCTCAATTTGGTCACCCCCGGCCACACCGTTTCGTTCGGCGTTCCCAACAACTTAAAAATGTGCAACAACTGTTGCAACTCGGAATCACCCGGAAACAACGGTTGCTTCCTGGCCATTTCCGCGAAAATGCACCCGACGGACCAAATATCTACGGGAGTAGAATAGTGCGACCCCCCCAACAAAACTTCCGGCGCGCGATACCACAACGTCACAATCTCGTGCGTGTAACTCTTCACCGGAACCGAAAACGCTCTCCCTAAACCGAGATCCGCAATCTTCAACACGTTCTGCGCTTTATCCACCAACAAGTTCTGCGGTTTCAAATCTCTGTGCATCACCCCGTGCTTGTGTAAATGCGCGGTGCCTAACAAGAGTTGGTACATGAAGTTTTGCACCGTCGATTTCGGAAGCGGGTTCGCCGGTCCTCGTCCGGTTTCATCCATGAAGTGCTTCAAATCTTGGTTCAAATATTCAAAGACTAAATACAGCATCGCTTTGCCGTCTTCTTCCACGTGTTCGACTTTTAAAAGGCGAACGATGAACGCGGATTCGGAGAGCATTTGGAGTAAAGATACTTCTCTCAACGCCGTGGATGGTACGCCTTCTTCTTCCATCTGTTGATTTAGTAGAGAAAGTATACGCGTGAGTGTGACGTACTAAAAACAGAAGTATGAAAAGAACGCGCGAAGATTTTCAAAAATTGGAGACGCCGTTCCCCTCTCATCGTGATGAAAGATTCTGATTCCGTTTCAAAAACAGAAGCGCGAGAGCGCGAGAGAACGACGAGAAGAGAGAAAGGAAACCTAATCGTCTCTTTCTTTTCTCGAACGAGACAACCGGGAGACCCTTTGCTTTCGCTTTCGCGCGGCAACCTCTCTCTCTGATCAAAACAAAGAGATCATCCACCTCTCCGCTCGCATCAAAATCTCCCAAACACCAAAAGGGGAAGAGGGAAACCACCCGTAAAAAAAAACGTACCTCCAATCGTGTCTTCTTCAGCGCGACCAATCTCCCAGTCGCGCGTTCGCGGGCTTTGTACACCTTCCCGTACGTCCCTTGCCCGATCTTTTCGAGCTTTTCGTAGCACTCGTTGATCGTGGACGCGTAACCCATGGTCTTCTTAACTTCTTCTTTTTCCGAGAATATAAAAGATTTGTGATTTTTATGAAGAGAGAGAAGAGAGACTCTCGACTTCGGTTCTTTTTTCTCTCTTGGGTTTTCAAATTTTTTGCTCGAAAAAAATTTTTTTTTGCTCAAAATTCAACGACGAAAACAGAAGCCAAAAATTTCTGCAGATTTTTCTCTCCTCTCTTTGGGAAATAAAATGTCAACAACCAATAATAATAACGTCAACAAATTCCAAGCGGCGTTTCGAGCGAAAGTGGAGCGAGTGAACGAGACGAAGAAGAAGATACAGACGCAAAGAACGATTCACGGAGAGGATGAAGCGCCAGAGGGAAGAGGAGGCGCTTCGGGGACGACGAAAATGAATGCGATTTCGAACGAGAAGATGATGCGCCGTCGGAGGGAAGAAGGCGAGGAGAAGAAAGTAGCACCATCTTCTTCTTCTTTGCCGGCGGGTTTTTTCGACGAGCACGCGACGGCGCGTGATGCGAAGGACGAGGAACGCGAGAAGAGGAAAGAGGAGGAGGAGAAGAAGGGAGGCGTGGCGACGACGACGACGAGGAGTATTGACAACACACAAAAAACCGTTGCGGACGAGACGAGCGGGCAAGAATACTTGAAACAAAAAGAAGAGGAGGAGCGAATGAAACGAGAAGAGGAAGAGGCGGCCATGCATGCGAAAGAGTTGGCGGACGAGGTCATAGCGGATACCGTGGCTGGGTTTGATAAGGTGGACGCCTTGCGGGAGAAGGCGATGGAGATTTTGATGATGAAGAAGAAGAAGAATAAAGAAGACGGCGCGAAGAAAGTGAACTGGCGGAAAGGCGAAGAGAAGGACGAGAGTAGCGACGACGATGATTCGGACGAAAACGACGATTTCGCGTGGAGAAGAAAGAAGAGAAAGAAGAGCACGTGATGCAGATAGTATTTATATTCTAAAAAGTAGGTAGCTTTCATAGCGTTTAGACTTCAAAAAAGTTCAGAGAGAGAGATGTATTGTTTGCGGTTTAGCGCGCTCTCGCATACATAAATAATTATTATAGAAGTGCACATCGTCGACACGTTACGTTTCGACGGTGATAATATTATCGATTTCGTTTTCATTTTTATCGTTCGCGCCCTCGTAGTCGTCTTCAAGCGCTTGGAACGCCGCCTCGTCCTCTTGAGAAAGTTCGACAAAGTTTGTATCGTTTCTCGCGCTGCTCTCTTCGTCGAAACCTTCCTCCTCGGCGATTTTCTGCAACATGGCGTATAACTCCTTCTCCGATCGAGGACACTGTGGAACAATCGGAGGTTTCCTCCATTTGCGTTCACTCGCCAGCTTCCAGTCGACCGAGCGAAACCAAGGATGGTTTTTGATTTCAATCGAGCCATACGTCGAGCCGAGACGATTCGCGCTTTCGACGGTTAAGAGTTTACGTATCAAGTCTCGGCTTTCTTTCGTAAATCCGAACGCGTTTTCAGTTTCTTCTTCTTCTTCTTCTTCTTCTTCTTCTTCATCCTCTCCTTCTTTGTCGTTTTGGTTTCCATTGCCTTCGTCTGTTTTGACTTTTTTCTTCTTACTCCCACTCGTTGTCGTCGTCGATGTCTCTTTTTTACCGCTCTTATGCTTCGTCTTCTTCGCTTTCTTCGGTTCTTTCGGCCCAAACGTAAACTCTCTCTTCAAAATTTTCTGATACGTCGCCCACGGTTCTTCGCTTTGAAACGGCGGTATACCTCTCACGAGTTCATAGAGCAAAACTCCAAGCGCCCACCAATCTACGGACTCGTCGTGACCTCCGTTCAAAATAACTTCCGGCGCTAAATAGTCCGGCGTCCCGCACAACGTGTACGCCTTTTCGTTTTCAATAAATCCAACCTTCTGGCGCAACTCTTCCATAGCACCACCGCAACCACCACTACCGCCGCCGCCGCCGCCGCCGCCATCTTTCCTCTTACCGATACTTTTCGGCCCCAATTGCTTCGCAAATCCGAAATCCGCCAACTTCACGTACCCGTATCCGTCTAACAAAACATTCTCTGGTTTCAAATCTCTATACGCCACCCGACACGGCTTCGCGCACATCTCGTGCAAGTACTCGAACGCGAGCGCGATTTCAACGACGTAAAATCGCGCGATGTCATTTTTCAATCGTCGATAGATTCTCAACTGATTAAACAATTCTCCTCCTGGAACAAACTCCATCACTAAATGGATTTCCTCCCTCGTTTGCGCGTACGAAAACAATCGCACGATAAACTCGCTCTTGGAACACCTCTCGAGTATTTTTTTCTCCTGAACGATGTGCGCGATCTGTTTCGTCTTGGCGACGTGCGCTTTAGATAAGATTTTAATCGCCACGACTAAGCCCGAGTCTCGGTGTTTGGCAATCGGAACGATCCCGAACGACCCGGTGCCTATGATTGGGCCCAGCTCGAAGTTTCGGATGGGTGTTTTCGGGTGTATGGAAACGTTGTTCGGGTTCGGGTCAAAAACTTCTGCAGGAGCTTTTTCTGCCTTTATCGCTGCTGCTGGTGCTGCTTTTAGAAGAGGAGGTTTCTGAGTACTCTCGCGCGTAAGCTTTTGAGAAGAGACGGCGCCGCCGCCACCGCTGCTGCTCCTTGTCGTCGTCGTCGTCGGCGGCGGCGTCGCGATCGAACTGCACAGCTTCTTGAACATATTTTTCCCGTGTTGTGTGTATTTTTAGGATTTTCCCTTAGTAAGTAATAGTGTGTATGATTTGACTGTGTTTTGAAATGTACAAAAATAACTCTCTCTCTTCTATTCTTTCTCTCTTCTTCTCTCTCGCTCTCTCGTTAACTCTGCAAGAACGGCTTTCTTCAATCTCTGATGATAAAAACGAACGAATACCATCGCTATACTCTTTCTTCTTAGAGCGGCGGCAACCTACAACTACTTCACCATCGTCTTAATCTTCGCGATCGCCTTGGCCGGATTCAAGCCTTTCGGGCACACCTTGGTGCAATTCATAATCGTGTGACATCTGTACAACTTGAACGCGTCGTTGACTTGAATCAACCGGTCCTTCTTTTTCCCGTCGCGCGAATCGATGATCCATCGATACGCTTGCAACAACACCGCCGGGCCTAAATATTTGTCCGAATTCCACCAGTAGGATGGGCAGGACGTCGAACAACACGCGCATAAAATGCACTCGTACAAACCGTCCAATTTTTCGCGATCTTCTTTCGATTGTAAATTTTCTCGGCCGCTCGCTTTGGTTTCCTCCTCGTCGTCTCGAATCAACCACGGCTTGATCGATTTATACTGCGCGTAAAAGTTGCTCATGTCTACGACTAAATCTCGGACGACAAACATGTGCGGTAACGGCGCGACTTTCGTCGTCTCCGCGGCGGTTGATTTCTCCACTTTAGATAAGCACGCTAACGTGTTCACGCCGTTGATGTTCATCGCGCACGATCCACAGATGCCTTCTCGGCACGATCTGCGGAAACTCAACGAGTGGTCTTGTTCGTCTTTAATTTTCAAGAGAACGTCGAGCATCATCGGCCCACAGTCGTTCAAATCGACCGAGTACGATTGATAGTGCGGTTTGGAATCTTTCGAGTCTTTCGGAGCTTCCGGAGACCACCGGTAGACGTCGAAATTCTTCACCAATGGGGAAGACGATGATTCAGAAGCCGTTGCTGTCGTCGACGATGTCGATGATGATGTCGAGGACACATTCCGCCTCGTGATAGTAAAGAGTGATGATGGAGACGCAGAAGAAGATCTCAAAGACGACGTCGTGCTGCTACTACTATTACTACTACTCCTACTGATGATCGCGCGAAACGCGCGTTCGATCGCTCTCTTCTTGCTCGCCATATAAATGTGTTTTGTCCGTTTTTGGTATATTAAAGAGGGACAACTTTTGTGTGTGTGGAGCGAGGTTTCCCGAATTTTGAGTCAAGTAGTTCTCTCTCTGCAAAAAGAGAACTTTGCTCTTCTCTTTTTTCGCAGCAGAATTGTTCTTTTTTTTGCTCTCCCCTTTGATTTCGTAAGCCCCTTGATTTCGTAAGCGAGATGGAAACCGACGGCCAGAAACGAAGCTCATCAAACTTTAGAAAAGTTCTTCACACAAACGCACACATCGCAGTACACACATCTATCTTTTCAAAAGGTACGCAAACTGCGCGCAAAAGTGACTGACTCTCTTTTCGCACGCAGAACATATTCGCGAACGATTCTCGAACGTCGTTCTCGCAAGTTTCGATTCGCGTCTCTCATCGTTGGTTCTTCGCGCGCGATTGGAAAAGGGAAAAATTTTAGGCGGCTGAAGAAAGAGGAAGCATTTTATGCCGCCACACCCCCACGGAACATCCGCGCGCTTTTTACCCCGTTGCGAGCGATTTTTGGAGCGAAAGGAGCGAAAATGTCGTCGAGATGTTTTCGTTGCGAGTAGATTTAAATCTTAACTCGTAATGCGTGGATGTTTCGGTGCTCTTTTCGTTCGGTTTCCGGACCAGATGATGGAACATTTTTTCCGTGTGAACGCTTTTTGGAACTTTGTCGGCCAGACACGTTTTATCTTCTTCTTCTTTCCAATTTGATTTCTTTTCTTTGTGTTCACTACTAACCGACGACTTCTTCGCTTATTCTTCTTCACGCATAACAACAGAACTATTTAATACACAATGGCTCCCGCGAAGTGCACCGTACCGAAACCGTCCTCCGTGGTGACCGCGGAAGTCGTGGCGTCTTTGCAAAAAGACGCCACGAACAAGAAAGAGCCGGAAACGAGAGCGAACGCGGCGAAGAAAATCGGGGAGTTGGCCACGAAATCGGGCGCTCAAGAGGAACCGTTCATGATTGAGTTGTTAGAAGTGGCTATTATCTTGGCCGGGGATAACAAGTCCAAAGACGTGAGAGAAGCGGCGGACCCGGCGGTGGATGCCATCTTGTCCAAGTTGTCGCCGTTTGCCATCAGAGCGTGCCAAAAAGCTATTTTCGCCGGTTTTGCCAGTCCGTTTTGGCAATCCAAGATGGCTGCATTGAGAGTCATTGACTTTTTCGTCGGAGCTGCACCGAAGTCGGTCGCCGCGGCGTTGCCGGAATTGGTTCCGGAAATTGCGCAAGTCATGGTTGACATGAGAGATGAAGTCAAGGAGAAGTCTTCGGATACGATGGCCAAGGCGGCGTCGACGATTGGTAACTTGGACATTGAGCCGTTCGTACCGACGTTGATTGAGTGCATCGTCAAGATTGACGAAGTGCCGGAGTGCGTGCACAAGCTCGCCGCGACGACGTTTGTTCAACAAGTCGAGTCGCCGACCTTGTCTATTCTCGGTCCGCTTTTGATGAGAGGTTTATCGCACTCGCAAATGACTGCGATTAAGCGTAAATCCGCGGTTATCATCGACAACATGTGTAAGTTGGTCGAAGATCCGATGGATGCCAAACCGTTTGTCCCGAAGTTATTGCCGTTGTTGAAGAGAGCGATGGACGAAGTTGCCGATCCGGAATGCAGAACGGTTTGTACGAGAGCGTACAAGACGTTGTTGAACGCCGCCGGCGAAACCGCGGAATCCGCCGCCGCGGAAGCCGAAGATGCCTCTACTCACTACGATGAATCCATGGTTTCGAAGGAGTTACAAGCGCTCATGGTCACCGCAACTGGTGCCTCGGACGCGGACGTTGCGAAGTTTGTCGAAGATCCGGCGGTTGCGCCGATCTTTAATCACATTTGCGCCTTGTCCGTCAACGCGCTCTTGCAAAAGAACTTTGACAAGGACCAGTGGACCAAGTCGTGCGCGACGCCGTACATGAAAGTGTTTTACGCCGACGCGGATGCCTTGACGGCAACTTTGGTTTCCAAGGCCGAAGAGTTGTACTTGTCCACGAAGAAAGTCTTCGTAGTTGAAGACGAAGAAGGCGAAGACTTGTGCAAGTGCGACTTTTCCTTGGCGTACGGTGCGCTCATTTTGCTCAACAACGCCACTTTGCACATGAAGAAGGGTAAAAGATACGGTTTGTGCGGCCCGAACGGTTGCGGTAAGTCGACGCTCATGAAGGCCATCAACAACGGTCAAGTGGACGGTTTCCCGCCACCGGAAGAGTTGAGAACGGTGTACGTTGAACACGACATCCAAGGCGATGTCGGGGACATGAACGTCGTCGACTTCATCTCTGCCAATGATGTCATCAAGGAGCACGGAACCAGCAGAGATGAAGTCAAGAAGGTTTTGACGACTTTCCAATTTACGGAAACGATGCAAGAAGGTGCCGTCACCGCGTTGTCTGGTGGATGGAAGATGAAACTCGCCTTGGCGAGAGCGATTTTGATGAAGGCGGACATTTTGCTTTTGGACGAACCAACTAACCACTTGGACGTTAAGAACGTCGCGTGGTTGGAGGAGTATTTGATCTCTCAAACGACTATTTCTTCCATGATTGTCTCGCACGATGCCGGTTTCTTGGACAGAGTGTGCACGCACATCATCCACTACGAAACGAGAAAGCTTGTTACGTACAAGGGTAACTTGACTGAATTCATCCGTCAGTGCCCAGCCGCGAAGAAGTACACCGAGTTGTCCAACGACGAACTGAAGTTCATCTTCCCGGCGCCTGGTTTCTTAGAAGGCGTAAAGAACAAGGATAAAGCCATCGTCAAGGCGACCAACTGTTGGTTCAAGTACCCGAACACGGAGAGGCAAATTATCCAAGGCGCCTCGATCCAACTTTCTTTGTCTTCCAGAGTCGCGTGCTTAGGCCCGAACGGTGCCGGTAAGTCCACGTTCATCAAGTTGCTTACTGGTGAAGCTGAACCGGACCAAGGTACGGTTTGGAGACACCCGAACATGCGTTACGCGTACGTCGCGCAGCACGCGTTCCACCACGTCGAACAGCACTTGGAGAAGACGCCGAACGAGTACATCAGATGGCGATTTCAAACCGGCGAAGATAAGGAAAACTTGACCAAGGTCACCATGCAATACACGCCGGAAGAAGAAAAATTGATGAAGGAAAAGATCAACGTCACCAAAGAAGATGGCACGGTCATGAAGTTGGTTGTCGAAAAGATCATCTCTCGTCGCCAAAAGAAGAACAAGTACGAGTACGAAGTCAAGTGGGAGAACTTGTCCATGGACCAAACGACGTGGATGGAAAAGGAGAAGCTCGAAAAGTGTGGTTTCACCAAGTTGATCCAACGCGTCGACGAAAGAGAAGCCGCGCGCGCTGGCTTGTACGCGCGCCCGCTAACCACCGCCAACGTCGAAAAGCACTTGATTGACTTTGGTCTCGAAGCTGAATTTGGTACGCACAACAGAATCAAGGGTTTGTCTGGCGGCCAAAAGGTTAAGTTGGTTCTCGGTGCCGCCATGTGGCAGCAACCGCACATCGTCGTCATGGACGAACCGACCAACTATTTGGACAGAGATGCGTTAGGCGCCTTGGCGTGCGCGGTCAAGGAATTCGGCGGCGGCGTTTTGCTCATCACGCACAACTGCGAATTCGCGGACGCGTTAAAGGAGGAAACTTGGGACGTTCCGGGTACCGGTGAAGTCATCATCAGCGGTAACAGGTGGGGCCAAGGTAAAAAGGGTAAGGCTGAAAAGACGGACTGGGATGGACCGCAAGAGGACACCATCGACGCGATGGGTAACACCGTCAAGGTCAAGGGCCCGAAGAAGAAGTTGTCTAGAAAAGATATCAAGGCCAAGGCCAAGTCTCGCGCGATCAAGTTAGCCGCCGGCCAAGATTTGACCACCGATTCCGACTGGGACTTGGACGTCTACATCGGGGAAGACCCGTCCAAGGCAAAGAAGGCTGGCAAGGAATAAGTATGTGTACTTGGATGAATTAGAGTATTATATATGCGCCGTAGCCGAAAGCGAAAAGGAAAGAAAATTTCCTCTCGCGAAAGAGACGTTATTACATTTTTAAGAGACACAATATTATTACATAGACGAGATAGCAGCATGTTTTAATTTGCAAACTTTGACTTTTATCACGATTTATCATCATCATTCATTCATTCGCGCGTAGTATAAAAACATACTCTCTCCTCTCGTCGCGCGCTTTCCTCCTCGCGTTTTGTTGATTTCTCATCAGATTCTCACAAGTCACTTGTTTCTCTTTTTTAACGAACGTTTGTTTTCTGTTTCAAATTTCTTCAGATTAAAGCAGGCGCAAAGGAAAAAAGGGGGATGTTATTCGCGGCGCAAGAAACGCCGCTGTTCGTTTTAAACGACGACGAGGCTCTTTTCGCGAACGAAAGAGGACGCGCGGAAGATGCGAGCACTCGAAACATTACTGCTCATTTTAAAAACAACGAAGAAGAAGAAGAAGAAGATCGAACGCGAATTGAAAAGAAACAACAGAATGACTTTTCCTCCGGCTCCGGCGATATCGTTCGATTGCGAGATGGGAGTTTACTGTCCTGGCGAACGACAAGCGGAAAGAATGCGGTCGAAATCGTCTTTTGGCGGGAAGAGCGCGATGGGGAACGAAGAGAGAATGCTGCGAGCAGAGCGGTGAAGACGATTGAAATCACGTTTCCAACTGACACCAAAAACGAGCTGTGCGCGAAAAGCGTCGTTTTGGCGCCGACATCTGTGAACGACGACGGCGCGTCGTTGTTTCGCGTGATCGCGTGTAGTCGAACGGTGCAGACTAACGGGAAAGTTTTGGAAATGTACGTGGCTACCGTGGAGGAGTCTGCGGATAAATCGTCGTTGCGATTGAAAGGAGGCGCGGTGGCGAAGAAAGCGGTGAAATTGGAAACGGCGGGGGTGGGAGACTCGGTGACGTGCGCAGGATTGGTGAGCGGTGCGGACGAACGGTCGCCGATCGTGTGTGTTGGTGGTACGGACGGGCGAAAAGTCGTTTTCGTGGACGTTTTATCCGGCGAAGCGCTTTCGGAGATTGCGGTTGGGAGCCAATCGATATCGTCTTCCTCGGCTGCGGCTATTGGGAGTTCGTTGTTGGGAAAGTTTGGGATTAGCCTCGGTGCAAAAGGAACCATGCCGCCAGTAGTGCACGTATCGCCCAGACTGATCGAGTTAGATGGGTCGATGGTGACAGTGATAGTCACCGGGGATGGGGCGGTGACGTGCGTTACTTCGTCGACAGCGAATACGAAGGGGGCGTTTGGCTCAAACTCGCAAGCAAACAGACGCGTATTGTTTCGAATGATGTTACCAAAAGGAGCTTTGAAAAGTGATGCGTTGATCACTTCTTCATGTCGCGAAAATGACACAACGAATTCGGCTCCCCAAAACTGGTTCGTTACGGGAGCGCGGGCGACAGCTGGCGGCAATTTAGTGGTCTTTGGAAACGAAGATTTAGGTAGGGAACACGTTACCGCGTATACGTTTGTGAGCACGAACGAAATCCGACGCATGGCTACGTTTACTATCACTGATAGTGCTGATAGCGTTCGAGACGTGTATTTCGACTCCGAGAGTGGGGAGATCTTCGTCTTCTTTTCGAGTAACTGCGTTTCGAAATGGTCCGTAGCGGATTCGTTGAGGGTCGTTGAAACTTTAGAATCTGATTTAGCCAAGTTTGAATCGTGGGCCATCAACGGTGTAGGTTCCGAAGCTGCTTTAAGCGCTTTGAGAATATCGTTTTTCGGAGATTTGAATGATGTTGGAGTCGATAAAAGCGAGATGCACACGTTTGCAAAGATTTTAGCCTCGGAGATTTCAGAGATTGGTCTAGATAGAGGGGTGAGCGCGGCAGGATTTCGTCGAGCACTTGGCAAGGACTTTGAAAGCGATGGAACGTCGATTGTTGATGCTATAGCCGCGACTTTAGCTTCATCCTCGGAAACAGTCGATGATCTTGTTCAGAATTGGGGAGAGTTCGTGAAACGATACGTCGCTGAATGGAAACTAGGGAACCTCGGGGTTGCTTTTTCCGTTGTGAAATCGTCCACGGGCGCGGAAAAAGAAGAACTATTATTCTTGAGAAAAAGTGGTATCAGCGCACTCGCGACGAGTGGAAAGAACGCTTCATCGTCTGGAGCGCACATGCGGTTCCAAAACGACGCGGTTGAAAATGCGACCTCGTTACTTTCTCGAGCGGCGGGGAATTCTGTCGAACGCATGGCAAAGTTGCTCGGGTGTAACTTCTGCGGTCTCGAGAATCGCGAAGCTGTCGATTGGCTCGACCTTGCCACGTGTGAAGCGACTGGTACTGGTGGCCTTAGTATGACTGGTAGAAGCTCCTCGAGCAGTGCGCACGATGCGTTGTTCAGGGACCAAAGACGCTTGCTCCAACGCCAAACGATTTTGACTGTTCGAAAAGCGTGGGAGTCGCTGATTGTAAACGATAAAGATTTGGCGGCGTGCGCACAAAGTATTGAAGCAGCTTTATCTCAGAGCGTTCATGATATTGCGTCTTCTTCATCCTCTTCCTTCACGTCGGCGAAGAAGCTGCGCATGCTAGCACACAAAGCGTTCGGGTTTGCCATGTTGCTCCGATTAGCCTCAAAAGGCAGCGCCTGTTCAACGCCAAAAAAGGTTTCGAACGATGCATTTACTTTGTTACCGCGTGTTCTCTTAGTTTTTGCGCTTTCTTCCGCGCTTTCCTCCGTCTGTGCGTTGGATCCAGATACGATTGCTATCCAAGCATTCGCGAAACAAAGAGGCGATCCGGCGATGGTGGTAGTTGATCTTTTTCGTCGAGGCGAAATCGAAGCTTCAGAGAAGATTGCGCTGGCATTTTTAGGCAGCGCCATTCCGGGTGATTACGAGAAGAAAAGTGAAGAGGATGAAAGTCTGTTGTGCTACGAAGGCGAGCGACCGGCGTTAGCCTTCGCGCGTGCGTTGGCAATGTTGGCGAGAAGAGCTGCACAAACGAGTCACTCGGACGAAGAAGCTTCGAGATTGTTTTTCCAAGCGGCTTTGCGTTTAGAGAAAGTTGACGACAGCGAGAATAAAATCCTAGCGGAAACGGCAAGAACGATTCGCACTTCGATACTTGGTGACGATGACGACGATGCCAAGAACGCGCAAGATCGAGGAAGAGGAGCGCAAGATCCGCGCACGTACGATGCGCTTGAGCATCACGAAACGGTCGCGTTAGCGTTTGAACGCGTCTTCTCCTCGCGTCTTTCTCACGCCTCTTTGAAATTCACAATGGCGGCAATCTCTGAAGCCGAGCTCGTCACTGAATTTGAATCGCAGGAAGATGCAGCTAGGCTCATCGACGCTAAAGAAAGACTTTGGCACGCGTCTCTGCGACGCGCTTGCGACGAAAACGATTTCGTTTCTGCGTTCGTTTCTACACTTTTCATGTACAATTCCCCGGCGGCGGCGAGACATTCGAACTTTTCAGGTGTACGTGCACTTGTCGAATCGGCGTGCGACGCAATGGGCGTGAACTGTGGTGCGACGGCGGATATTGGTCGAGTGATTAAATCGTTGCCGTTTGGAGAGGCGATTTACGCGGCGAGAGAAACGCTTGAAAGAAAATCTCGAACGCACAAGTTGAATCACCAGTCTCAAGACGACAAAGACCAAGGAACTGCTACAATCGTTTCTCCGTCGGAGATTTTATATTCCATGCTCGTCGATCGTTGGGAGTTGAAGGACGCCGCGTTAGTCGCTGCCCAAGACGCCGTCCGCTTCGGCGACGAAGCTCGACGAAAAGTTTGCGAAGCCGCGAAAGACCCGCAAAACGCGCAACTTCGAGACGATGCCATCGAGTCAGTTCAACGTCATTTGCACGGTTTAGAAAAGTCTTTAGCCGCGTTGACCGCGACAAGAAGCGACGAGAGGTGCGGTACCGACGGCGAAGTGTTCTTTGCACCGACGCACGACGATTTTGGAGAAGAAGGCACGGACGATGAAATGCACGTCGAAAAAGGATCCTCAGAGTCCTCGCAAGAAGAGATCGTATTTGAAAAACTTCGCATTCATAATGACGACAACGACGAAGGCAACGATGTTGCACGTCAGAATCAAGAACCACCGAACGACCGCGCGCCTCCACCAAAACCGAAACGACACAAAAAGCTCCATCCTCCAACGGGAGACGACGAGATTGGCGTTGGTTCGCCTCTTGCGGCGATGGCGAGAATGGTCGCGCTCACAAAAGCGCGTCTTCTTCTTTTAAAAAATGATGCCTATTTAGAAGAGCTCGCGATTGAAAAGCAGAAGTTCACCAACATAGCTTCCTTATTCGATGAGAGCGCGGTAAAAGTTGTGTGCGAGAGTTTGTTAAAGCGCGGATTCTTCGATGACTGTTCGGATTTGGTTTCTTTGTGGTTTTCAAACCACGAGTTGCGCGACGTCGCGAGTCAAATATCATGTTGCGCCGGTGCGTTTGCGGCAGAAACGATTCAGCATTCGAGCGAGAGTCATCATTCGGCAAAGTTACCGATTGGTTTTAAATGTGTGAAAGTTTCGAGCTCGTTATCGAACAGCTCAAATACCCTCGCCAATGAGAACCCGTGGGTGGCGTCGAGAAAAATCGTGGACAAGTTTGAAAACGTGGAAACGAATGGGATGATTGCTCATTCCGCGTGTTTAGGCGCCTTAAGCGTGAACCCAGATCTCGAGTTACCTTTATTTCTCACAGAAAACGTGCATTGCGATAAGCTCATTTCGCTGTATTTGAAGGCGAATCGTCCGGCGTGCGCCGCTCGGGTGGCTCTGAAAGAGTTGGAGCTTTATTCGCGCGCGAGTGCGATGAAACGCGTTAAACATAACGCCGTTTGGCTTCCCATGGATGCTTTCCACGCGGTTCAAATTGCGCTCGATGACGACGCGTTCTCAAATAAAAAGAAACACATATCAGGTGCTTTGAGAATCGCGATTGATTCGCATCGAAACCAACTGGAGAAAGATGCGAAAACACTCGCTCAGGTGCACCAGATGTATTAATAGCAAATAGCAATAAAAAGCAATAAAAAACACAATAAGCGCCAAAATTACGTACCAGTTGGTACTAGGAAATAGACAAACTACATGCATGCCAATCATGGTCAAAATTACAAAAAGCTAATCATTCTCTTAATAACTCTTGGCGAATATGCATACCTCTTTCGCTGGCTTTCCAGTTTGGATGCAGTTTCCAACCGAGCTCGGTTGTTCAAAAGGGAAGCATCGGATGGTCGCCCCCGTTTTCTCCTTGATCTCCTTCTCTTCCTCGTCCGAACCTTCCCAAGCGCACCTCGCCCACTTCCCGTCCTCGATCGTTTTTTCTAAATCCGCCATCGTCGCGCAATCGACGATGTTTTCGTCTCGAAACTTTCTCGCTTTTTCCAACATCGCGTCTTGGATCTCGTCCAAAATCACGTTGATTTTCTCCACTAACGACGCTTTTTCCGCGGAAACGCCAAACTCTTTGCCTTCTTTACCCGGCACGTCTCTTCTGGCCACAACGCACGCGTTCTTCTCGACGTCTCTGGGACCGATTTCAATACGAATCGGCACGCCTTTCATCTCCCAAAAGTTGAACTTCCATCCGGGCGATTTCGTATCGTCTGCATCAATCTTCACGCGAATGCCCGCTTCTTTCAATATCTTCGTAATCGCATCGCACGACGCCATCACCGATTCCTTATCTTTATTCTTTTGCCAAATCGGCGTCACGATGACTTGCACCGGTGCTAATTTCGGCGGCAACGTCAATCCCTTATCGTCGCCGTGCGTCATAATCACGCCACCCATCATTCGCGTACTCACGCCCCAGGAGCTTTGATACACGTTCTTTGCTTTCCCGTCGGTATCTAAAAACGTCGTCTCGAAAGCTTTTGCAAAGTTATCGCCTAAATCGTGCGAAGTTCCGGCTTGTAACGCTTTCTTATCACCCATCATCGCCTCCATGGTAAACGTCGCCTTCGCGCCCGCGAAACTTTCAATGCTGGATTTCTTTCCAACGATGACAGGCATCGCGAGCGTCTTCTCCGCGAATTCTGAATACACTTTAATCATTTCCATGGCCATCGCGTTCGCTTCTTCCGCGGTTGCGTGCGCCGTGTGTCCTTCTTGCCACAAAAACTCTAACGTTCGAATAAATGGCCTCGTTCGCATCTCCCATCGGTGCACGTTACACCACTGGTTCAATTTAATCGGCAAATCTCGATAACTTTGAATCCACTGCGAAAGCATGTGGTTCACGATAGTCTCCGACGTCGGTCTCACCACTAACGGTTCCTCCAACGTTTTCCCACCTCCTTGCGTGACTACGGCCAATTCTGGAGCGAATCCTTCCACGTGCGACGCCTCCTTCGTAATGAACGAATACGGAATCAACTGCGGAAAATAACAATTCTCCACCCCTCGCATTCCAAATTGTTCGTTCAAAATCGTCTGCGTCGTCTCCCACATGGCAAACCCGTACGGGCGAATAACCATAGTCCCTCTCGCCGGTCCGTAATCGGCCAGTTCGCACTCTCGAATGACGTCCAGGTACCACTTGGAGAAGTCTTCCGAGCGCGGCGTCACTTGCGCTTCCGCCTCTTTCCCTCCTTTACCGCCGCCGTCGTTCTTCTTCTTTTTATCGCTGCTATTCTCTTCTTTATTTTTTTTCGCTTCTCCGGCCGACGGATCCGCTTTCGCTTTCAGTTCCTTCAACACCGCCACGGCTGCTTTCACGTCCTCGTCCTGGTTCGTTTTCCCGGACGCTTTCAAAGCTTTAATCAAATCGCCTTGTTTTGCAATCGCGTCGGCGACATCACCTGACGTCGCCGCGCTGCTGCTGCTGCTGCTGCGGGTAACGACCGACGACGTAAACGACGTAAACGACGTTTGGTTAAAGAAGAAACGTTTACCACCACCACCACAAAAACCACCACCCGTTTTCCTGTTTTCATTCTCCCTAATAGTCGACGACGCGCTGAAAAACGAAGAAACCGAAGGAATTGGTTTCGCCGCCGGGACGACGGGCGTCGAATTTAAAGCAGACGACGACGTCGTACACGACGACGTATTCGTACACGACGACGTAATCGCGGGCGAAGAAAAACACCCGCAAGAAGGAAACCACCACCCCTTAAAACTGTTTCGGCGGCTTAAATGTCGTCTCGCCGTCGTCGTCGTCGTCGTCATCATCATCGTCGTATTGGTAAAAAAATGTCTTCTTTTCGCCGTCGTCGTCGTTTGCCTCCTCCTCAAGAACACGTTCGTATTCGTCGCGGCTGCAACAAAA
>Ga0182095_1417425_pt1 | contig 30588 bp, 10 predicted proteins | sample 041ome_19_FD_127784 | JGI IMG/M metagenome (GOLD analysis project Ga0182095, IMG submission 127784) | Metatranscriptome of coastal salt marsh microbial communities from the Groves Creek Marsh, Georgia, USA - 041412BS metaT (Metagenome... | ecosystem: Environmental > Aquatic > Marine > Intertidal...
TCGCTGTCCTTTTTTTTCGCAGAAAGAAAACAAGCAGAGCAGCTTTTTAAGTTCTGCTTCTTTGTCTGTCTTTTGCTTTCGTTCGTTTCACACGAGAGAGACTTGCGTTTTAAGGAGAAAAGTCATCTCACACGTCGTCATTATATAAAGCACGATTCGTAGCACACCGCGCGCAGACGCAGAACGCAAAAGCGCACGACATCAGAAAAGAGGAGAGCTTTTTTTTAAGCTTCGCTTCTTCGTCTTCTTCGTTTTAAACGTTCCCTCGTTCTTTACGGAGTCAGAGAGAAAAGTCGTCGCACATCCAGTGAAATTCGAAAGTCAACGCCGCACTTCTTCGTGACATCAAGATGCAAGTGTTACAAGTCAACGCACGCCGCGAGACCGGGAGAAAAGCCCAAATGCAAAACATATCCGCGGCGAAAGCGGTGTCTGATGTCGTTCGAACGACGTTAGGCCCACGGTCGATGTTGAAGATGATTCTGGACGCCTCTGGAGGCATCGTGATTACGAACGACGGGAACGCGATTTTGAGGGAAATCGACGTGACGCACCCGGCGGCGAAATCGATGATCGAGCTCGCGAGAAGCCAAGACGAGGAAGTTGGAGACGGGACGACGAGCGTGATTATCTTAGCCGGGGAGATTTTACATCTTTCCATTCCGTTTTTGGAGAAAGACGTGCACCCGACGGTTATCGCGAGAGCGTTTTCAAAGGCGTTGGAGAAAGCGGTGGAGATTATCGACGCGAAAATTGCGTTTCCGTTGGACGTGGAGAACAGAGAAGAGTTGTTGAAGATTGTGAGGTCGAGCGTGGGGACGAAGTTTACCGCGAGGTTAGGGGATTTGGTGCCGAATTTGGCCTTGGACGCGGTGCAAACGGTGAAGACCGTAGGCCCGGACGGCAAGTCGGCGGAGATTGATATTAAAAAGTTCGCGAAAGTGGAAAAGATTCCCGGTGGGGCAATCGAAGATTCCACCGTTTTGAAAGGTGTCATGATGAATAAAGACGTGTGTTTACCGGGTAGGATGTTAAGGAAGATTGAGAAACCGAGAATTTTGTTGCTCGATTGCACTTTAGAATATAAGAAAGGCGAAAACCAAACGAACGTGGAGATTACGAAGGAGGAAGATTGGGAAGTGCTTTTGAAAATGGAAGAAGATTGGATCAAACAGCAGTGCGATATCATTTGTTCGTTTAAACCGGACGTGGTGATTACCGAGAAAGGCGTCTCGGATTTGTGCTGCCATTACTTGGCCAAGGCAAACGTGACTGCGATTCGACGCGTGAGAAAAACGGATAACAATCGCATCGCCCGAGCGACGGGCGCGACCATCATCCACAGACTGGAAGAGTTGCAAGAATCCGATATCGGTACCGGTGCCGGGTTATTCAACGTCGAGAAAATTGGCGACGAATACTTCACGTTCATCGTCGATTGCGATGAACCGAAAGCATGCACGATTGTCTTGAGAGGCGCCTCGAAAGACGTCTTGAACGAAGTGGAGCGTAACTTAATCGACGCCATGGGTGTCGCCCGAAACATCTTAAAAGACCCTCGCTTACTCCCAGGCGGTGGTGCGGTCGAAATGGCCATCTCTAGAGAACTCTCCAAGTTTGCAGATACTGTCCAAGGGGCGGAACAACTCCCTTTTCGCGCCATCGGCACGGCGTTGGAGGTGATCCCGCGAACGTTGGCGCAAAACTGCGGCGCGAACGTCATCCGAACCTTAACCAAACTGCGCGCGAAACACGCGGAATCTCCAGACGGAGAAAACTCCACGTTTGGTATCGACGGTGAAAAAGGAACCATCGTCGATATGAAAGCCTTGGGCGTTTGGGAACCGTACGAAGTCAAGGCGCAATCGTTGAAAACCGCCGTGGAAAGCGCGTGCATGTTGTTGAGAATCGACGACGTCGTCAGCGGGTTGAGGAAGAAAAACCGAGACGGGAACCCCGGGGAGGTTGAGAATATGAGTCCAGAAGAGGACGACTAATAGAGTGATCGAAGAATTCGATCGAGGAAGAGGAGAGGGAAATGAAGAGAGAGAGAGAGAGAGTAAATAAGCTTTTAAGTAGTAGAGAGTAATAATGAATAAAACTGTAGGACGAAGCAAATTAAAAAAAAAGAAAAAAATTGTTCGAAAGAGCTGCTCTTTTTCTGCACACCAAAGCACGCTTTTCGAATACCTGAGAACAACAACGACAACAACTTGAACGCGTCAAAGGCAGATTTTCGTTTCGATCATCTCGAAGCACGCAAAACCTTGCTTCTTCTTTTTCTTTTTCTTTCTCGCAGAGGAGAGAGAGAAATGTCCTCCTCCTCCTCTTTAAAAGATGATGAGGACTTTGAAAATTCAAAATCGATTGGAAAAATGGGAAAGTGGCAACGCTTTTGGTCGTCGTCGGCGTCGCTCTCCTCCTCCTCGAAAGTCATTTTCAACCCGCATTTAATGTGCCGCGATTCTCTGAACGAAGTTCTGGAGAAAACAAAACACCTGCGCGCGTTGATGCGTTTGTGTTTGCACGAAGACAAAGAAGAGAAAAAGTCAACACCAAATTCGAAGAAAACGAAATTGCGCTCGCGGATGCTCTTGTTCGCGCTCTTGGAACTTTCGACGCAAAAAGCGAGCACGGAGACGTTCAAGAAATCGAGCCAAGCGTGGACGTCGATCGCAGTTGGGAGACACGCGGACGCGATACGACCTATTTTAGAACATTTTTTATATTTTGGTCTTTTGTCGAGACCGCTGGCGACTTCGGCCGGGTACGTGAAAGTCGACGTGGAGCGAAGGTTGGTGGAGCGCGCGACGGAGGCGACGGCGAGGAAGTTGTTCGAACGGAGGAGGTTGTTAGATTTAGAGTCTATTTTGGACGACGACGACGACGATTGCGGGAAAGTAAAGAGGAGTAATAATAATAACAGTGGTAACAACGCGGAGAGCGATGTGACGATGATGCTCTTGAGAGTATTGATGGAAGCGGAAGATATCGTGGCGTTTGGGATACCAATGGCGTGCGAACGCGCGTGTTATGCTGGTTTTGGATTGATTGAGTCGATGTTAGCTTTGGCGTACCATGGGAGAGTCTTGAACATGCATTTTGGCAGAGAGAAGTGTTTGATGGCGCTGGCATTCGCGTTTGCCACCGCGAGGGTGAAGAAGAGAAGTGAGAAAATGCGAGGGAAAAGGAGCGAAGGAGGCGGAGGAGGAGAATTCGTCGCGAAGAAGGCGAGGGAAACCGTTGCGGTGGCGTTGAGAGATGCGAGGGCCCTGAGTGCACCGTACGCGTTAGAAGAAGACGGGTTTGATGATGGATTATCTTTGGTATCCTCTTCCTCCTCCTCTGTCTCCTCGTCTCGGGCGAAACTGAACGCGACGTCCCTTGCGCTCTTCCCAAACGTCAAAAATGCACTCGAGCTCGTCAAGCGGCGCTGCGTGGATACGTATTTCTCTGGATCAAAATCTATCGCGCTCGGTGCTTTCATCAACAATTGGACTATTATTGCGAGCGTCCTATTGACTGCTAAATCTGAGAAACCGTTTGGTATTGGTCAAGCTTGCGTTGCTGCGATTACATCCACCCACAACGCCTTCGTGAAGCTCGAAGAACTATTCTTCTCGAGCGCGGATGGCGAAGGAAGATTTGGATCGGTCGTTTTAGATGCCGCGGAGACACATTGCGCGAACGTATTAAAGCTTCAAGCGGTCGTTGAAGCGCGAGATGTGCACAAATTCACTCACGGCGACATCGTGTATCGGCGAGAGGATGATGGCGAAATCAACTGGGCGCAAAAACCAATCTTGGAGTGTGAAAAGTTGACGTTGTACGAAGACGCGTCGTACGTAAGCGCGAATAGTGTAAAAACAAGAGCAAGACCATTGGTAGAATCCTTAGATTTCGAACTCAACGCTGGAGAGTTGTGTTGCATATCTGGACCACCGGGTTGCGGCAAAACAACTTTGCTGCGAGCGTTTTGTGGATTGCATTCCGCTGGCACTGGTTCCATCGTTTCTCGATTTAATACTGGTATTTGCTCCAACGGGCTGTTTACGGATGACTTTTCGTACGATCGTGAAGGATATCCTAGCACAGAATACGTCGAGATCGATACGGAAAAGGAGAGCAGGGATGGTAGCACTGCCGGTGCAAAGATGATCCGCGATGGAGACGACACCACGTTCTCTCTACTCTTGAAAAGAAGACAAAATATTGCAGTGGTGCCAAAATACCCGAATTTCCCCAGGGATGGCGAAACGCTACTTGGCAACGATGTTTCCGTTAACACTCCAGATGATGAATTGTTTGTCTTTCCAATTCTTGAGCGACTTGGGCTCGGGCGTTTTTGTTCAAGTGAGGCAATCCAAGAATGCCGAGTGACGGGTTGGAACAATGTGCTCACTAGAAGCGAACGCGTCGCGGTTGCGGTGGCCAGAGCGGTGGCCAGAGAAGCGACGTTGGTTATCGTGAGAGACAATTTGAGTCAAATGGAATCGAGCGCGTTGCGAGCTGAAGCGTATGAGTTGCTTCGAGATGCCAACTGCGCGGTGGTCGCGACATCGTCAACACTTTTGGAGGAAAAGAACAAAAAGAATAAGAGCGACGAGGAATTCAATGAGTTTGAATTTGTCGTAAGTTTGTCAGCCGGAGATAAAAAGGAGTGGAAATTGAACGTGGATAAAGGATATCTTTCACACTCGGCAAAAAAGAAAGCGCGTCCTACGGAGGACGGGCGTTTGAATGAGGACGAGAATAGTGCCATTTTGAATTCAGCCGGTCGAGCAAGACGGGCGCCTTTTGATGCACTTCAGCGCAAGTTTGCGAAAAAAGAAACAGAGGAAGATTCAAACATCAAGCGAAAACTCGCGTTGTAAAAAGAGGTATTAATAATTTGTATATTACGAATGTTAATGAAGCACCGCGTATTGTTTTATTCATCACCTTGTTTACAAACTGAACTAGGCAAAACCAAAACCTTGACTTCCTTCGCGTATAGAATAGAGTAATCTTTCTTTTAATTCCTCCTTGGTATCGTAGGCAATCAAGTCCAATTGGTTGAAACATGTGTGCGCCGTGCACAATTGATTCGGGTCGTTTGCCTGCGCTTTGTGTATTTGAAATTTTTGTAAACCACTCATACCGCGCAACTTCTCAAAGCCATCGAGTGGAACTTTAGACGTACCGGTACAAAACATCAGCAAGCGCGCGCGATCTTCAACATTCATCTCGCGCACGATTTCCCAAAACCAGCGAATTTGCGGACTCGTAGCCGTATAACCACCGTGGTATTCCGTATTCACCTTTAAATCGTCCAAGTCAATATCGGGCGTACCGGAAATGAGAAGTTCGAGCTCACTGGCGTTTAAAACACCGATAACATCGCGATCAACTACTTCAGTGAATCCTTCTATGAATGCCTCGAGTTGATCTTTGACTGCGTCCGTCATTCGGAATGCCGTAATCAAGTTGACGTAGTCGAGCTTATTTACATTTGTCACCGAAACGTTTCGCCCGTTTTTAATCAAGTCCACTGTCTTCGTTTCCCCGAAAAAATTCTGCGTGTCGCTGAAGTTCAAATCCAAAACACCCTCGATATCGTTATCAAGCATCCATTTGATATTTTTGTAGTAGTCTGGATCGACGCCTTCCATATCCTCAAACGTCAACGGTTGCCCGAGGAGATGCTTATAAATTGGTCGCGTGAAATACGCGTCGAGTAATACCCCGTCGTACAAAGCTTTACCAATTAATCGACCGACGAAACGGAAATATCTTAAATGTTCCGGATTAATCGAGGAATGCTTGTTTGGCTCGTAGCACGCTTCGCCGCTCGGAGCGAGTTGGAACAGACCCCAATCGGGATTGAAGATTTCTCGCGCGAGGATTTGATACCATTCTCTCGTTAAACCGCCCGCATCGATCCCTTCTTCACCCGCAAAGACGATTTGCATGCGACCTTTCATTTCTTCTTGCGTTCGCGCCCGCAGTTGATTGTATGAATCCTCTAATAGATGCGATCTGCGAATTTTGAGCTTTGATGTTCCACGGGAGACGTATTTTTCCTTCTCCTTTTTTAGTTTGAGTTGAATGTGTGCCCGTTTAACATCAAAATCCACCAATGCTGGCGTTCGGAGTAAAGTTTTCAAAGACGTCGTCAGTAATTGCGGGTTCCGTCGAAGTAGTGCGTTTATGACGCCACGATGCCTCTCGGCAAACTTCCAAGCTTCGGTGGATAGTCTTGATTTCAGCTCTTCTGCTATGGTGGTATTTTCGAGTAATGCATCTAATCCAAGATTAGAAGTGAACTTGACGCTGGACGCACGAAGTAAACCAGGAGTTGACGCTCGAGAGGGTTGGGACAATTTCATCGGCGTGTTATTTGCGGTTCTATTGACAGCAGCAGCGCTCGTCGCATTCATTGTCTGGTCGGCATTTCCCGGAGATGCCACTTCATCTCGTTCTTGTTGCTTCTCTGCCATCTTTTTAGAGACTTCCTCGAGCTGATCTGGCGCCAGCGCATCGGCAAGGGCAAAATACGCCTCCACTGCTGGAAGCATCGCTGTTATAGCGAGTGGAGCTGGCGGAGGAGCAGCACCAGGCTTGTGTGGCGTGACGAGTGCCTCAACTTTTTGCGCGGCAGTAGAGAGCGCTTTCCACGCCGGTTTCATAGCTTCGGAAAGCTCTAAAAGTGCGTTTTCACCCGGCGCTTCTTCATCCTTTGATTCTTCACCAACTTTCATCGTTGAAGGCTTTTGGGAGGCATCCATGGGGGATGCTCCCGCAAAAGTATCTGGCACTACCCGTCGCCCAGAATTACTCTTATCCGACTTCGCGCCCTGCGCGCGCTGCTTTGTCAACTGCGCGAGCGCTCGCACGACTCGAAGGATTGAATCGCACCCAGCGTGTAACATATGCGTATCAGTATTACCTGTCGAGCATAAGTTTAATTGCGTCTCCGCAAAGACTCTCGATATCTTTGCTTGTTTGAGTAGCGCAACCGTCAATACACTCGCTTGCTTCTGAGAAGCCGTCGCAAAGTGACGCATCAGTGAATAGACGTGAGAAAGAACGGCATTACCGAAGCGACCTTGGTTGATGAAAGAGAGCGCGTCCAAAAGTTTCGCCAGCGGTTCGAGTTGATGGGGTTTCAATTTGTCAAACGTCAATCTAGCCTGGTTTACGTTCTCATCGAGATGTTTTTCACTGGCACGACCTTTGATCTTCGATATCTTTGTCGCGCGAAAAGATTCGTTCAAGATCAAGAGCTGATTCGCTAGCATAGATCCCGGGTGTTTGAGAGCCACCGGACTACTGAGAGATTCCAAAAGACGTTCAAAGACAGTAATACCCATGGGTGAACCACACACCGTCGTCGCAGAAATCGAAGGTAGCCGACTACTAAACTTCCCCTGGTGTTGTGTGAGCCAGTGCATTGTAGCAAGAGCCCGTCGAGCGCGAGCTTCGCTGTGAACAAATCCATATCGATCCATCTTCACATCTAATTGTCGAAGGACCGACAAGGACGTATCTGATTGGCATAAAACAGGGTCAATCATCGACCATATTTCTGTTATGAATGTATCTCTGCACACAGCAAACGTCGATAAACTCAAAAGCGCGCGTTGGTAGGACTCTTTTTGAAACCTTCTGCATAAGTTTTCGCAGATTAAAAGGCATCGCGCATCTTCTTTGGTCAAATCGGGCATCTCAACTCGATACGGGGTGATTTTCAAGGTCCTCTTTGCAATATCCAAGGCTTCTTTTGACTGTGCCCATTTTTCCTCGTTTTTTTCTTTTAGCAGCTCCTCTTTCTTTTGTTTCTCAGCGCGGTCTAGCGCCACTTTTTTCGACTCAATTGCTCGCTTTCTATTCAGCAACATCGACGATCTCGCAGATTCAAGTATAGATTTTGCCTGAGAGAGCGCATCTTTTTGAATGTCTGGCGGCAAGGCTGCTAAAAACGTCGCATCCACCTCATCAAAATTCCGCGTTTGATGCAACTCTTTCGGAGGCGATTCATTTAAACGTTTCACAATTACGTTATAACGTAAAAGCTCGGTTTTTATATTCTCTGGCAAAGCGTTCAACGATGCTTGATCCGGTGATTCGAGGGAGAGCTTTTCCATCGCTTCCGGTATCCAAGAAGCGTCGTCATTGAAAATGGAGAGATCTACCTCACCGTTCTCAGTATTAGAACGAGCAGTATCATCTTTTTTGAGTGCTTCCTCTTTTTCCATACTGCCGATAGGAGATGATCCGCCGCTTTTCCCCTTCTCCGTCTCTCTCGGTGTTTTGTCCGTGCTTTCCTTTCCCTTTTTTTTATCTCGCTCTACACTTCTCCTCTGTTGTTGTTGTTGCTGTTGTTCGCTCGTGCGCAAGCCTTCATTAGTAAGCGCTCTTAAGACCGTTGAAATCGACGTTGAAACCAAGTTTCTCTCACTTCTAGTCAACGGGGCATTTGGTGCCAGCGCGGTTGATCCGTTTCCTAGAATTGACCTCGCTGAATCCGTCCAGGCATGTCGTCTTGCGCGTAAACCACTCAAATCCCAAGCAGGTTCAGGAGATATCGCCGTTTCTCCAAGAGCGTCTTGATCGACTTCGCCGTTCAGAACAAGATTTCCACAATATATCAACACACCACTCATAGATAAAAGATCGTTTCCGGTGCCATCAAAATCGACGTTAATTCTGCCCATATCTTCTTGGTGCCTTTCACCTCTAGACGCGCCGCCAGCCTCGGGGGACAGTATTTGATTCCTGGTCAGATATGGCTCGCCATTAATATCAACAAAGCCGTAGGGATCAAACGAATCAAGATTATCTGGACTTGAAGAAGCACCTTGAAGCATGGGGTTTCCTGATGATCGAGCAAATCTCGCAAAATCACTGGACAATGTTCGCAAAACATCTCGCATTCTATTCACAACATCTGGAGGTGCGTCCGCGATAGGCGTTGGCATATTTGCCGATCGATGTGCAAATTCATCTGTATTGGAACTGTTGACACGTAAATGCATTTGTTGCCAATACCGCTGACCATCTGGACCCGTCGTTACATTGTGTTCACGAATCATTTGAGCAGACCAGCGAATGTAAGCATCATTCGGCATATCATCTACTCTAGTTCTAACACAAATCGACTGGGCAATAGGCGGAACGCTCGACGTGGCACCATCTGCAGCACATCTCATCTCAATGGCGTATGAGGTAACATTAGGACAATCATCTCTTACTACGAGAGGATGCGCATCAGGAAATGCCCGCCGTGACGGTAGATGTCTTCTCGATATCCCCATTCCTTGTGCATCCTCGCATTCGCAAAGGTATCGTTCGCCGAATCGCGATCTGAGTCTCGCTCGAATATTTCGTCCACCATCCATATTCGTAATGTACGCCGTACCCGTGTCTTCACGACGGGGACCACCAAACGAAGAGGCTTCTCGTTCTCGTCGAGTATACTCTCCATTCGCAAGACGACGAAGATCTTCAACCGTAAGTTCGAATACGTTCATCTGCTGGATGGGATTTTCCGGAAGCCCGGTCGGTTCCAAATCCGCGTAAGTCTCTAACTCTAACTCTAAACCAACGTCTAAAGAGTTAGTAGGACTCGATCGGTTGTTATTACCATCCCCTTCTCGCTCTCTTCTTCGCATGACACGGCCAAGACCAGAGTCTAAGGATAATTCGATATCGCTGTGAAACCCGCTGTCATCGTCAGCCAATTCGCTATCATCCTCGTTGCCAACGAATATTTCTTCATCTTCCTCCTCCTCTTCTGCTTCCTCCCCTTCTCTCTCTCTCCTCCCCCTTTCATTAGCTCCGTATTCATGAGCTCGATGGACCACCTCATTTATCGTCATGCGGGGACCTTGAAACTGCTCAGCCAAAAATGGATCAGCAGCTTCCCCGCGAAATGAACCCCCACCTCTTCTGAACGCGCCGCCGGGATTGCGTACAAACACTGCGTCATCAAGAAAAGAAACGCCCACATCACGGTTAGTATCACGCACAGAGCCACCAATACGCGCAATATTTGCGCCACTTTGATCGCGACTCATCACTTCCTCGCCATTTGGACCGATCGCAACGTTCTCCTCATCGATAAAACTGTTCGGATTTTCAAAATCACCTTCTTCATCCTCTTCCGTCTCCTCGTCATCTTCCTCTCCTTCTTCATCTGTATAACCATCTTCAGGATCATCTGCGGAGGTAGCATCATCTCCATCACTTTCGGCTAGTCCGATTGGAACCAAGCTTTCTCCATCTTCTCGGGCATATTCATCGATCATACCGCGCTCTACAAGCCTCTCCATCTCTCTCTCGTCCTCGGGATCGAGTTCATCATCACTGTAGTCGTCTAGGTGATCTTCGCCATCGTCCTCTTCATCTCCTGCATCATCATCGTCGGTGCCGTTTTCACCATCATCAGAGTCATCTCCATCGATGATTAAGTCACTTGAAGCATCGTCAGATTCCGATCCTACTTCGAAACCTGCTTCTTCATCACCGGCATCGTCGTCATCGTCACTTGTCGTCATGTCCTCGTAAATTGCTTCTTCTAGCTCCGCATCTTCCATTGCGCGCATGTCTTCCATCATAGCTTCTTCATCTGCGAGCATAGCATCTTCTTCCTCCTCGTTATAGCTATTCTCATTCTCATCATCTTCGCGCAGCACCGCATCGATCACAGCGATAAGACTTTGTTCGAGGTGACGCTGACCATTCCGCCCCTTATCTTGATCTCCAGATGCGGGGATTTCCTTCGACATTTTTTCGTACACATTCGATAATTTATCTATGACGGTAAGTGTTGCGTCTAGAATACCGAGCTCAGGGCGATTGCCGCCTTGCAGTTCATCAACGCAGTGATTCTCTACAGATTTCAAAAGCAACGGAAGAATTTTGTGGCGGTGCATTGCAGCGAGTGTTTCGCCATTTTGAAAATTGGCAGAAGAGAGTTTATTCGATATGTCCCTTATAGATTCTGATCGCGAAGGCATGCAATGCGCCACAATCGTCGCGAGAATATCCAGAGCAGCGCGAAGATGTCCTTGGTATCGCGCATTACTACTCTGCGACTTGTACGAGCCGGAAACTACAGTAAAATCATTCTGAAGTAATTGAGCAACCATTGAGAAGAATAACTCTCGACAGCCCGGAACGCGAATCGTACACGTCGCTAGAAAATGCGCCGCACGTTCTGCTCCTTGCCAAGCCGGGAAACTATTGTTTTTATAACCGTTTATGCCGGAAGGAATCTGCTCTGGACACGTTGGCGGCTCGTGTATTCCCAGCGCCGTTAATTTCTCATTCCAAGAAGTCGTCTCCTTTGAGATCAATCTGCAAAACGTGTGCGTCAAAACCCCTCCAACAGACGCATCACTTTTATCGAGCTCTACGAGGACCGCACCAGCAGCAGCGTGTACTTCTATGAACTCTGACAGAAGTCTCAAAGCAAATTTAACCTTTGCGATGGCATGGATATCCGTTGATCGGCCGTACGGCTCTTCGTAGCGATCGTGAGTGTGAAACAGTGGGACCAGGTTTGAAGAATTCGGCGTGGTGAGAGTTTCCGGTGCCGGTACCGGGCCATCTGCAAAGGCAAGCTTTAAATCAGCCACAGTGTTTCCCTTGACGACCTTGAGGAGTGTACGGACAAGCTGAACAAACGATTTTGACGGCGGTGGAATTCTATCTCCTTCGTTCGATTCTCGGTCGATTTTTTCTACCTTTGTGTTTTTTGACACGTCCGTCCCCAATTCGTTCACATTTTTCTTCTCTGTTTCAAAACGCGGAAGAATGAGCAATTCACCTTTTTTATTCTCTTTTGGATTTGGCACCGGTACGCAATATGCACACTTTTCTAAAGCAACGAAGAAAGTGTGCACATCTCGAGCCATCACCGGAGACATTAAGGTCAGAAATACGGATGCCGATACCATACCGCCATCGCTTGAATGGAATGCAGCCTCAAGCGATTTTTTTATTTCGCATTCCATGGCGTAGCGCAGCGTGTTTGGGTCCTCTGCGACATGGCGAAATATCGATGCTAGCAAGTTGGTGAACGCAATGAACGAGTGTTGCGGGAGCGATCTCAGCAGCATCAAAACTTCGCATCCCCACAATTTGGGTAGAAGTATATTTGGTGCTTCTTTGCGCTTATTATTACTGAGCCAAGTTGTCACGTTTTCATAGGATTTTGTAAAATGCTCCAACAGTGTCAACGCGGCTTGAATCTGAGGAGCGCATGTACCTGGGTTATTGGCATTAGGCACCTTACTGTAAAACTTGGCCTTGAAGTTTGCAGCTTCGATATCGCAAGTCACGAGTGCTTTTTCTACTTCGACCTTGTCGTGCGTTTCTCCGTCTGGTGTCTTAAAAGGGCCCTTATGATCGTTTGGAATATCCTTGCCAAGGAGACGCACGTGATCGTAGCTTTCGAGAGTTGAACTCCCAGATATTGCACACCATAGATTATATTTATGAAGCAACGCGCTCTTTTCGTACGTTTTATCCTTTAATCGTACGGGTTGACGAATTTCGTGCAATTTTTTTCTCGTAAGAGGACACCTCGTCGCTTCAATCGCAGCATCGCTATCGACAAAAACCGTGGGAATACAAGGACTGATAGTCGGCGGCGAATACATCTGTTTTTCATAGACATTCGGCGATTGCGCCCACGCATAAAATCGAAGTATGGCATCGAGCGACTCGATGATGCGTTTTTGCTCAGCTTTGGCGACAGAACCAAACGGTCGGCCGCCGATTATACCTATCTCTTTCGCAAACGCGCTAACATTGCCACCAAGAGAGCTAGCATCAGAAAATGGTCCATTTAGTGGAGAGGACATACCACTTTCTGCCGGTAGCCACTGAGCGTACATGTGTAGAACCATTATGGTCGTTTGAACAATCTTCCGAAAGCGACACAAAGGTGATGCGGCAACGATATTGGTTGCTTTTTCGCGACCTGAAAGTGAAACGTGCGAGTGCTCCACAAGTATCTCGATTCTTTTCAAGTAGTCTTCAACTGCCAATCCATTCATCTCTTGGAAAATTTCTCGAAAGTTTGAATCTCGCGAGCAAAGCAGCAACATGGCTTGTTGTTGGATCCCAACAATCGCATCTATCAACACATCATTATACAGTGGTATACCTAACTTACCCAACTCTTTCGCAGGTGACGCTTCAATGTACTTACTGAGCAATTCGTTCGTGACGTGCGCTTCTGGAAACCCTTTAAATGGTGACTTCATGATAATTTTAGCGACAGACTTGCGACGGATGTCGTTTATTTTCGCTTCGTTTACATCGAGGAGGAAGGCATCGCAAACCACTTCGACAAATTCAAAGAGCAAAGCAGAGTCGTCCTCACATTCTTGTTCATCCTTCGCTGAAACTTCGATGTTCGATTTTACAAGTGCCACACTATGTGTCTTTAGCCAAAGAATTTTCCACAGAGATTCAGTGAGTTCTGGAACTCGCTCTCTCAGACGCTCCTCCAAAGGCTTAGAGAGCGAATCGTCTTCGCCAGATGAAGAGTCTTTCCTCATTTTTGGAGAACCTATCTTTTTCTTTGATTTTGCCACTTTGTCATTTTTACCATCGGATGCATCAGTTGCAGCATTACTCGAGTTTTGATGTTTGTTTGCTTCTTCCTGTATCTCCGGGTGCGCAAGCAAATATTCAGCGATTGTTTCCGCGTTGATTTCTTCGGTGCGACTTCTTTCGCGTAGTCGCATTACCGCCATTTGAGCAGCGCGCGCCGAGAAACCCATCTCTACGATGAGCTGCAACGTTTCCGGCGAAATTTCCACATCATTAATAGCTTTATCGCGGAGCAAGGACTGCTCCCTCTGTCTGTCTTCTCCTTCGTCCAAATACTTAGCTATATCGTTGTGTTCGATACATTCACATAATCCTCGTTCGTAGAATCCCGTTCCACCCTGCTGCGTTCCGCGAAAGCATCGCGCGAGTATTCTGAAGATTCTGACGAGCACATCTTTCGCGTAAAGCACCGATGAGAGCTGGGGCTGAATAGCATCAATTTTTCCATCTTCGTTTACATGAAATTCGCGAGATATAGCACGTTCAATTGTAAATGCGACGTGAGCGCACTCTTCGTGCAAAGAAACACCCAAATCTTCAGGCATCTTGCATTTTCCCAATCGCTTAGAGACTTCCTCCGTTGTGTATGCCGCCCGGAAAGAGCGGCCAAGAATATTCCAGCCGTCTTGCATCATGCGATTCTCGAGCTCTTTCACCCAATAATCGCAGTCGTTTGCATTTTCAAAATCAATCTTATGTCTTTTCTGCTTTTTCGATTTGTTCGATTTGTTCTTGGAGCCGTCGCTTTCATCGCCGAGCTCTCCAAGTCTACTAAGCAATAATTCCCAGTCCACTGTTATCGGAATAGATGCCGCTGTATATAATTCACATCTAGTAATCATTGTTGGAAACGCTTGGAGGTTCGATAATTTCTCAAAGAAAGAAATTATGGTAGAGATGCAGATATTTGCGCTATGCAGACACGCATCCACAATCTGCCCGTTCGGCGGCGCCTTTACGATTTCTGTTTCCGTGACAGAAACACGTGTTAATAAAACTCCGAGTTCTATAACTTCAGGTAGAATAGCGCGCGAAATAAGATCAATGATGCCATATTTTCGTGCGAGAACGATTGCCGGGGCAAAGGCTCGACGGCTCTTATCTCGGCGCTCAGTAGAGTATCCGAGAACGGAGGTAACTACGCGTACATATTCTTCAATTTCGCTGAATATGAACAGAGAAGTGCATGGAAAGTTATCACCATCACCCAACTGCAAATTTTGTCTCTTATCGATGTATTGGCGAACATCTCTTTTCACTTTCGCGATTTCTTCGTAGCTCTGAAACATTATGTCTTCTATTTGCAACAAAATTGTTGCCACGGAGGTCCATTGTGTCCTCTCGTATACTTTAGATTTCTCTCTACTTAAACGCACCCAAGAAGGAGTCGCGGGTGCCGGTCGTGCTATGATGACAAATGCACTGACAATGGCTCCTTTAAGCCGCTGGAACGATTCCCGCGTCCATCGAGCCGTTTCGGCGTTCCGAAACGCCGCAATGCTTGTAGAATCGTCGTATTTAACTTCTCCGTCCACTAGAATTAAGTGACCCCTTAAAAAGTCGATGGAAGAAAGTGCGCCACCGTGAGCGCGACAAAGATCGAGAAGCCTTTGATAAAAGGAGCCCAAAGCTACTGGAAACGTTCGGATCATCGTCGAAAAGAAGTTTGTGGCATTCTCCAAACGTTTACAAATGGAATTCATTTCGCGAAAGCGATCAGTTCTGCATTCGCTATCGACTTCCCCCAACTTAGACATTTCACTCAGTCCGGACTCATTGAAGTCTTTATTTCTCGCTTCAAAATCTATCAAAACATAATTCAACGCCGCATCAAAGGCAGAACAGAAATCCTCTGGGACTCTTAATGCCAATTTACGCAGTAAACTCGAAAAGTTATTCCCAGCAACCGATGTTGGAAACATATTTGGCAGATTATTCGAGACAAAAATTTTAGTAAGTACTTCAACTCCGCTCAAATTCGACTCGAATATACTTTGTGAGTTGGAATTTGGTCTGTACGCTAAAAAACGATGGACGAGCTCATTTGTCTGCACGATACCTTCCAAGAGACGCGTCGCATGCAGAATGAGGTCGTGAAGAAATTTTCCACGCGCTACTACTGCTTTATTGCGCTCGTTATGATGATATCTATGTAACGAAGAGTTATTTCCTGACTCCGCATTATTTTTGTCATCTGAGTTTAAATCTGGTAAAGGTGGCAGTATGAGCCATCCGCGCTTGGCCATTTCCTCGGGCTTTTTGCGAATATCGCATTCCGAACACAGCTCAATGACTCTAATCTCCGCATCTTCACCTTTGGCTTCACCTTTGGTATCATCTTTTGGAACGGCAAGACACGTTCGCCAAGCGCTCACGGGTGATTTTGATGCATGAGGTGATTTTTTGCAGTATTCGCAGCGCTTTTCGCACGTTTTCCGGATCTCGTCAAAAATTTTGTAGAGCATTTCTACGCCGTCCTTGCGAAGATCAGGCACGTGTCTTAATAACTCATCTATGTTCGTTCCGATCGCGGTGGCTACGTCTGGGGCACTCAAAGCTTTTTGATAAATTTGCTTCGTGAAAGCTGGACACATGACCTTTGACAGTATGCCCCGCTTGATTACTTTCTTCTTCCCATCTTTGTGCAGACACGTTGCCGATATGACTTGAGGCGCAACGCACAAAACTTTTGAGTTATTCGCGATGGATTCATTTTCTAACGCGCTAAATAAAGCATCAAAAACTCCCGCACTTTCGAGTTTGACGTAGCACGTTGGATCGTGGTTGAGGTAATCGGTTACTAAAGAAGCGAATGTTGTCACGCCACTTCCCCCAAATTTCTGAGCGTTATCAAAAACCAGACGCATAGCTTTGTTGAGCCCATTGGGACCATCAAGACCAGCTGCGTAAGCATCCTGAGGAACCGTTGGACCGAATATTGCAAACGCCAAGGCACGTGTTAACGCTTTTATCAACACGCGGCGGCTGTAGGCGACGTAACTCGGTAGAACGACATCATTCGCTGTTAGGCCTTCTCCCTTTGTGGCTTTCTCAACAATATCCACGCTGGTGCCGTCGCCAGATTTCCGTCTTTGTGATGGAGTACTTTCTTTGTCATCATCTACTGACGTGACGTGAGACTTCTTGCGCTTTGAGCCAGAACCTGGCGCCGCATGTGAATCAGTATTAGCGACAGACAATAACTTTGCATCGTTCTTATTCTCTCTATTTTTCATCGAAGCGCCCGCGCTTCTGAGTGATTCGCAAATCTTGTCGTATTCCTTCAGAGACGTTTCAATTTCTTGGCGTAGCCTCAAGCACAGTAACGCAACGCCGCCGGACTCACGAAATATTCTATTCGAATCCGCGTTATAATCTAATATCATTTCTAGCGAATGCGCAAATATAGCTACGAAAGGTATATGGTCGCTGCGTTCGTGCTCGAACAACTTCAAGAGCGGTTCGAGCGCGTTTGCATCGCGTAATACGTTGCAGCCTGTCGCAATCGTGCTAAGATTCGCGAGAAGTGCGAAAGCTGCTTCGGCAAGGGTAGATGCTTCTATGCTTTCGCTGTTTGAAATGTCAAAATACCGAAAACTTTCTTCTGTTCCCGTGTTTTTCTTAGTCGACTTCTTTCCTCTTCCTCTCTCTTCTGGAGAGTCCGTTGCCGTATCGAAATATTTCTTCGAAAGGTCTGGCGCGTTCACAAGTTTTTCCACTGAAATAGTGAATAAATTCTCCAAGATCGTTGCAGACTTGTGCGTGCGCAAAACTTCCACGGCTGCGGAAGATGTATCTCGTTCGTTTACAAGAGCCGAAATTGCCCATGCAGCTACTGACGCGTCGGTACTAAAATCACTCCCCGCGTCTTCTCCTCTTCCTCTTCCTAAAGACGGCAGCGGCGGCTCGCTATTACTGTTGTGTGTGTTTTTCTTAATGTTTGTTATTCTATCGTCGAGTTGTTGAACGAGTTCCGAAGCCTTTTCTTGCATCGTTGACGTCTGAAAAACCAGTCGCCTCATCTCCTGTGACGGAATCGGCGTTTTCGTGGGAGTGTAGTTGCAATCATACGAAACATCTTCCGTTGAATCGCCGAATTGCAGTAGAGTCGCCAGTGCGAGGTTTGCGACGTTTACTCGCGCGTCTTTTAGGTAGTGCGTGTTTGTTTGCGCATCTCTCGCTGCAAACGACGACCATCGAAGAGTCCAGAGCTTCTTAAACACTTCTTCTTGAAGTTTAGTCCGTTTATTGAACCCTTCTTCTTGGACGCGGAGTCGGCTATCTATGACCGCTTCAACGGCATTTTCGGGTTTGCTACTATCTACTTCACCTCCTTCCTCGATACTCTCGACGATTTCGTACATGCGCGAGACATTGGATTCGTCTAAGACGTCGAATACAGAAGATTGACCGTCCTGAATGCCGTCTTCGTTATCCACGCCGAATAGGAAATCAACTTTCAAATCTGGAAATGAGTTTTGCACCTCTGTTCTTTTCTCGTTCTTCTGCTTGTTCTCATTCTCATCGTAATCGTTCATTCTCGCCAAAATTAACAACCGCATCGTCAACCCATCGCACGGCACAAACCTATTCACTCTTGTGCCGGGCGTTTTCTTCGCAACCGAGTGAATCGTCAGCAGCGCTTCGTACGCGACTTCAAAATCTTCGTGATGTAAAAGCTTCGTCAATTGTTCCAACGAATTGTACACGTGCTTATTCCAGCACTCGTCTAAAATTGCGCGCGTACATCGCAAAATCCACAGCAACGTCTTCTTCCTTTTCATCGAATCCCTTTTTCGTCGTTCTCGTCTTTGTCGCGAGTCGTCGTCTACGCCCTCCTCGGCATTTTCACCGCTTCCGCCATCCCCGCCTCTCGCTCCTTCCCCGCACGCGATCAAAAACGAGCACACGTCTGTCTTGGAGATGTAATTCGGCGCCGCTTCGTGCGCTATCCTCGTTGCCGAAAAATGCGTTTTTGAATCCTTTTTCGCCGTCGTAGTCGTAAAACCACTCGTCGCGTTTGACAAATACGAGTCAAACGCGTTAAACACATCCACCCAGTGTAAAAACTCGCCTTTCCCCAAGTGCCAAACGAATTGCGGGCTCAAATCGTCCGCGATTGCGCTCGAGATATCGACGACGCGATCGTGAACATGACGTTCTTCTTCTTCTCCCCCCATGTCCTTCTCGTCCAAAGTCGTCAACGCGTTTTTGTCGTCGGTTGTTGTGTACGACAAGATTTTCGCAATCAACGCCGACATTCGCGGGGACTGTTCGTTGTGTTTCAAGAGAGAGAGAGAGAGAGAGAAAACGCCGTCAGAGAGAGAAGAAAAAAGAAGAACGAAACGAAGAAAACGACTTTAAAGAAAAGCGATGAGAGAGAGCACGCGCACCGCGTCGAAAGTGCGCGCCGGTTTCGCCACTTTCCCCATGTTTCTTTTGACTCAAATCTCTCTTCTGCGTGAAATGTGCTCTCCGCGTGATGTGATGAGATAACCGTATTCTGATGATGATTTGTGCTCTTCTCGCGGTGTTCTCGTCGCGATGTGCTCTCCTTTTCTCGCGGCTAAAGAAGAGAAAAAGAGAGAGAGCGCGAGCAGAGAGCGTCGTTTCTCCCCAACTTTGAGTTTTAAAAGGAACAATCTCCAAACGCGAAAAGCAAAGCAAAGAAACTTAAAGCGTGTGCGTTTTGTCGTGGTCGTTTTTAAAGTGTTTTATTATGGCGCTTTTTGCTCCGTCTGTTTTGCAAAAAATGTAATCGATTTTTTCAAAACACTCTGTCGTTTTTTTTCATAAAAAACAAGCGCAAAAAAAAATCTCAACTTTTATCACTCTCGAGGAGCATCATGGCGGCGAGAAGAGCGATTGCTTCTGCGAAGATGATGACGACATCATCATCATCATCACCGTTATCATCGACGAGGACGAAGAGCATCGTTACCCTCGTCGCATCGTCGTCGGAAAAGTCTTTTTCTTCTTCTGCCTTTGCGCACACAACGCCGCCGCTCTCGCGCAACAATCGCGACAATCGTACTAACGGTTCGACGATGACTTCGTTTTCGGGAACGTGGACTCGGCGTCGCGGTGCTCGCGACGCGTCCTCTTCCTCTTCCTCTCGGTGTTTTACTGCGACTGCGACGAGTGCTACGACTGGTTGTCGCCGTCGATCTGGGTTTCGAGAAGCGTCGAGCGTGATCGCGCGATCGTACGCGTCTTCTTCTGAAAAAAAACTCTTGGTCGCCGCGCCGATGGTGTACGTCGCAGGCGAAGAGATGACGAAATACGTGATGGACCTGGTCAAGGAAAAATGGATCGCGCCCGCGGTGGATACTTCAAAGTGGGAACATTTTGATTTGAGCGCGAAAAATAGGGACGAGACGAACGACCAGGTGTTGAAAGACGTCGTTACGGCTGGGTTTAAGTTGAAAGCGATATTTAAAGAGCCGACGATTACGCCGACGGCGGACCAAGTGAAGCGACTCGGGTTGAAGAAGACGTGGGGGTCGCCGAACGGCGCCATGCGAAGAGGGTGGAATGGGATTACTATTTCTAGAGATACGATTCATATCGATGGGATTGAGTTGGGGTATAAAGGTCCGGTGTTGTTTGAGAGACACGCGGTGGGCGGGGAGTACGCGGCTGGATGGAAGAATGTTGGGAGAGGGACGTTGAAGACGACGTTCATCCCGAAGGACGGGCCGGACGCCGGGAAGGAGATTGTGGTGGACGAGAGAGAGTGCAAAGACGAAATTTCCGCGGTGGTGACGTACGATAACGCGTACGATAACGTCCACAATTTAGCCAAGTTTTTCTTCGAGAGGTGTTTAGAAGCTGGCGTAAAACCGTACGTGGTCACGAAGAAAACCGTCTTCAAATGGCAAGAACCGTTTTGGCAAATCATGAAAGACGTTTACGACAGCGACTTCAAAGCGAAATTTATCGCGCAAAAGATCGTCGCCGAGAAAGACGCCGAGTTAGTGCATCTCCTCTCCGACGCCGCGACGATGAAATTGGTCCAATGGACCCAAGGGAACTTTGGCATGGCTGCGCACAACTACGACGGCGACGTCTTGACCGACGAGTTGGCGCAAATGCACAAATCCCCCGGTTTCATCACCTCCAACCTCGTCGGTGTCGCTCCAGACGGCACGTACATCAAAGAATTCGAAGCTTCTCACGGCACGGTCACCGATATGGACGAAGCGCGCTTACGAGGCGAAGAAACGAGTTTAAATCCACTCGGCATGGTCGAAGGTCTCATCGGCGCCATGAACCACGCCAGTTTCACCCACGACACGAAAGAAAACCACAAAAAAATGGTCGATTTCACCACGAGCATTCGAAACATCATGCACAAACTCTTCCGCGAAGGTAAAGGGACGCGAGATTTATCCGGCCCGTCCGGCGCGACGACCGAACAATTCATCGATCGCGTCGCGAACGAGTTAAAAAAGAACCGCGCGTAAAAGAACGAACGAGCGAGCGAACACGCAAAGAGAGAAAAAAAATCGACCCGAGAAAAGAGTTCAGAGAGAGAAAGAGAGAGAGAGAGAGAAACCACGCGCGCGCACACACACACGTATTTATATAAAAGAAAACGTACCCAGTACTAATAAAAGAGTGAAAAAGTAGTTTCTGTTTTCTCTTCTTGTTTTGTCTTTTTCCATCATTTGTGACACATTTGAAGCGCCACAAAATCAGGGCTTTCCTCATCGCATCCTCATCTTTCGAGAGGTATACGAAACAAAACTAGACTTAAGAAGAAAAAGAATCTCTCTATCGAGAGCAACAGCAGCATTAAGAGATAAAATGTCGTCCTCTTCGTTCGCGGCGTTGGCGTCGAAACCCGCGGCGGAGAAGGAAAAAGCATCGGTCCCGGAAACGCCTCCGTTGCATTCGGTACAGATCGACGGCTCGGTGATTCTGCAAATCGCGAAGCACGCGCGAGATTCGCAACCGTCGTTAGTGACGGGACAATTGCTCGGTTTGGACGTCGGGTCGACGTTAGAGGTGACGAGTTCGTTTCCGTTTCCGTCGCAATCGTCTTCGGAGAATAACAACACTAACGAAGACATTCAGGAGGAAGAAGGGGCGCATTATCAGTTGGAGATGATGCGAATGTTGCGAGAGGTGAACGTGGACAATAACACAGTCGGGTGGTACCAATCGACGACTATGGGGTCGTATTTTACCGAAGAGTTGATCGAAACGTTTATTGATTACGCGGAGAGTATTGAGAGGTGCGTTTGTATAATTTACGACCCTACGGTGAACGATTCGGATGGCCAGTTTGGATTGAAAGCTATTCGCTTGACGGATGCGTTTTTGAAGACGCACAAAGAAGTGAACGGAAAATTTGAAACGAGCAAGATTAAGGATCGAGGACTGAAATGGAGCGACGTAATCGAGGAGGTACCGATGGTGGTGAGTAATTCGGTGTTGGTCAGCGCGATGATGAAGCAGTTGGACGCGAACGCAGACGGAAAGATTGAACGAGACGAGAATAAATTAACCGAGGAAGATTTGAATCGATTACACTTGAACGCGAACACGTTCACGACGAAAAGTTTGGAGTTTTTGAGCGAGTCAATGGACGATTTAGGGAGCGAACAGCAAAAAGTGGCGTATTATCATCGAGCGAACCATCGGTTGCAGCAACAAAAGAACGTGTGGTTGCAAAAGAGGAAAGCGGAGAACGCGCAGAGAGAAAAGAGCGGGCTGGCGCCGCTGAGCGAAGAAAATCCAGACACGAGAACGCAGAACGAACCGAGCAGATTGGAAACGTATTTGATTTTTAACCAGGTTAATCAGTACTCGAAACAGTTGGACGAGCACAACGCTATGGCGGCGGCAAAATTGAAGTTAGTCTCGAGCGTTCGAGCCAACGAACAACAGTAGAGAGATGAAATAATTAGTCATAGAAGAGGGGGTCTTTTTAGCCGTGTGTATGTTTTATTTCATATTATTTATGCATGCGTTTTAATTTTCTTCTTATTTCTTCTTCGCCGCCGTGACGTTGAATTGGAAATGAATGATATCGCCATCTTTAACGACGTAAGTTTTACCTTCTTGTCTGTACTTCCCGGCGGCTTTCACTTCCGCCATCGAATTCGTCGTTGAGATTGACTTGAAATCCTCAAACGAGCACACCTCTGCTTTGATGAAGCCCCTCTCAAAATCCGTGTGAATCACCCCAGCCGCTTGCGGCGCCAACGCGCCCTCTTGCACTGTCCAACATCTCACTTCTTTCTCGCCAGCGGTGAAGTAGTATATCAAATTCAGCTCTTTGTAGCCTTGAACTATCATCTTCGGCAAAATTGACTTCGCGCCTTCGTTTTCTTTTTCAAACGCTTCTAAATTTTCTTCGCCTATATCGAACGCTTCTTGCTCGTATTCGACTGACGCTGGAATCATCGTCCCTCCGCCGTGCTCCTTAATCCACGCGTGAATTTTTACCAACCATTTGTTTTTCTTCCGAATAAAGTCCTTCTTCGTCAGGTTGACAACATAGATCATCGGTTTCGTGGTGATCAAATTCCCGAGTTTCATTTTGATCATGTCAATTTCTGGAGTGCTAAACTCTCCCGACCGAATAGGTAAATCGTTCGATAACATCTGCTCGACTTTCGCCATGGTATCCTTAAAAAGCTGAGACAATTTCATCCCGTTTGATTTCTTCACGTCTCTCTCCTCGTCCGTAATGGCTCTCTTCAACGCCGCTAAATCCTTCGCGCACAACTCGTGGTTGATAGTTTCTAAATCACGTATTGGGTCGACGGAGTCGTCCACGTGTATCACCTCGTCGCTATCGAACGCTCGCACGACGTGGTAAATCCCATCCACAGCTTGTATGTGCGAAAGAAAGTCATTGCCTAATCCCGCGCCTTCGCTCGCGCCGCGAACAAGCCCCGCTATATCCGTCACGTGCAAAAACGCCGGGTACATCGACGGCGGTTTCCACAGGTTGCACAAGTATTCGTATCGCTCGTCCGGAACAGGACACCGACTCTCGTTCGGTTCGATGGTACAAAACGGGAAATTCTCCGCCGCGGCGAGCGCTGTCTTCGTCAAAAGGTTGAACAAACTGCTCTTCCCGACGTTCGGTAAACCAACGATGCCCATTTTCAGAGTATTCTTCACTCGGCCGAACCGAGCGGCCGTGAGTGGTAGGTGTTCCTCTTTCTTTTTCGGCGGCGGCATCCTCTTTGCGTTGCTCCGACTGCTGAAGGGGTGAAAGTGTTGTTGTTTATGTTGTTGTGATGATACACGCTGAACCAGAAATAAAAACGCTCTTTTCCCTTTCTCAAGATTGCGCATTAATCAATCAACTTTGCGTCGTCGTCGTCGTAACTCTCTCTCTCTCTCTCTCTCTCTCTGTCCCTCCCCGACGACGGTTCAGAGTGAAGAATGTTTTTCCCGTGAGGTGTTGTGACAAATTAAACTCTTGGGAAAGTCAAAGCAAATTTCTCTTTCTCTCTCTGCATAAAAGACGTGCTGGTTTTGCGCTCCTCCAAGACTGGTAGAGAATATATCAGAGAGCATCGAGCCCGTCACGTATTACGCGCGCATAAAAGGTGTGAGTCTTTTAAACTCATCGATAATGATACCAACAGGAGTACTCTTTAAAATGGGAAACACAATCTTGGACCACATCGACCGGCACGTGAAACTGCCGGTGCAACTGTTCGTGGAGGAACACTTTCGAGGAAAAAGTGCGATGGTACTGACGAAGGTTTTACCGTCGTTAAAATTGAGAAAGAATGACACGAGTTTAGAAGTCGCGAGCATATTTTTCGCGTACGTGTTGTTCGCGATTACTTTTTGCCTGTGCGCGACGGTATCGAGCGTGTTGCTTTCGCCGAAAATTTTCAGAAAGTATTGGGCGCGCGTGTCTGATTCGGATAAGAAGATTTGGCACACGAACATGGACACGTACTTTCCGGCGTTTTTCGTGACCTTGTTCGCGTTGCCGGCGATATTGACGTTTGATGGTGGCGATGGGACGAAGTTTGTGCATCGCGCTTCGTTGGATACGGTTCGGGCGTGCGGTTTAAGTTTGGGGTACATGGCGTGGGATTTAGCGGTGATGTTGGAAGATCCGAAAGGGCAACAGGCCACGTACGGTGGCAAGAAGGCGTATTATTTATTCATCGTCCATCACGTGTTTTCTATTTGCATTTGGCCGTACGCCGTTCTCGCCGGGCGGTGCGTCTATTTCGTCAATTTCTTTCTCGTGAGCGAAGTGACGAATTCGAACATGAGCACTCGATGGTTTTTGTTGAAATGCAAGTTAGAAAAGAGCGCTTTTTACGTCTTGAACGGGTTAGCCTGGATTCCGTTGTTTCTTGGCGTCCGAGTGTTGGTGATTCCTTTGATGTTGAAGGCGTTCATTTTTGGCTCCTGGAACGCGTTGAGTGTCGGGGAGAAAATCGTCGCGTTTACCACGCTGCCGATTCCGAGCATGTTGAACGTCTACTGGGCGCGAATGATCGTGAGGAACGCGCTTAAGTATTTAGTCACCGGGAAGGATCCAGAAGATTCGAGTAGTAGCGATGCGGCTCCGATGGGAAACACGAAGAAGACGAACTAATTTTCACGTCGACGAAAAGAACGACATTCGAGGCGAAACCGAGGGAAAGATAAAGATGATGATGAAACAATAGATATATACAAATTGTAGCCAGCAGTAATTACAAAAAAAGAACTTTTACTAAATGATATTTTGTTTTTATACGAACTCTAATTACGCGAAGATCCCGTGGCCCATAACTTTCTCCGCGACCGTGGCGGCGACCAAACCAATGATGGCCATTCTGCCGTTCGTGATTTCAGCTTCCGGGGTAAAAATCCCGTACGGTTTGGACGACGGCTTCGACGTGTACTTCTCCGCGTTTTGCATCGACGGCATAAACGAAGCCGCGGTGATCAATAAACTCGCAAAAACGAGGGAAAACACGTGGTCGTGCAATTGCGCGCCGAACGTCTCGTGGTTGTAAGATTGCATTTCCGCCCCCATGGCGGCAACGAAAGCCACCATCCCGGCTCTGCAGTTGATCACCTCGGGCGCCCACCCGGCGAAGCCCATTATTTCCTTGAACGTTTCCGGTTTGTTTTCCGAGTACGTTTGTCCGTTGTTCATCGTCGGTGATTCCGCGCGTTGCATGGCGGAGTCGATGTCAACCATGTCGGATGATGATGATGACGTCGTCGTGGAATCCATCTCGTCCATCGACGCGGTGTTCTTCACGATCATCGAAGACGAGCGAACGGATTTCTTGGTCGATTTTTGCGACGATCGGAGAGAGGCAGAGGATGCCGTGGAAGCAAATTGAGCGGCAGAGAGAGAAAACATTTTGATTGGTGTTGTTGTTAGTGTTACGTGCGTGAGGAGGAGTGAGGTCGTTAAAGCCACGTGTGACGTAGTCGTTTTCGTGGCCCAGAACGCTCGCGAAAAAGACAGATTTTTTGCCTGCTCTTTACGAGAAGAATTTTTGAAGCATACCGCGTAGTACTACTACCAGAGAGTAGTATTATTACAAACCAACGATGTTTACATTCATTCTCTCTCTCTCTCTGTCTGTCTTTCTGTGTGTTTGTGTGTGTGGTATGCGCGCGCAATGTACATGTGAAACTCGGTTTGGTGTTGTTGTCGTTCCCGCCGCCGAGGCTACCGCCGAAAAGCTGATTTTTCATTCCTTTTACGCCAACCCGTATATGTGAAAATGTTCGAAAAGATGGCCAAAGTTCGATAATATCCACGCCATGGTCTTTAAGAAACACGTTTTGGTGAAATTGATGAGCCAGCCTAAATTGCCGATTCTCCAGGCTTGCAATAAACCCAACCCGACCGAGGCGACGGTGAAGATTAAACCGTATAAAGCGATGGATTCGTTCAGGCGTTGGAGTTTGACTTCGACGGCGGCTTGGATCAAGTTTGTCGTTCTGGAGAGCGCCGCGGAGAGGATTTCGGCTTGTTCTGAGGCAAAGAAGATGGTGGATAGCGCCGGGTCTAAGCGTTTTTTCACGAAGAGAGGAAGGAATCGAGCGCTATAGCTCAATCGTTTCAACTGCGCTTCGGTGAATTTAAGCTCGATGATTTGTTGGTACGCTTGAGCGGAGAGCGCGAGCATGCGCGTTTTCGCTACGACGTCGGCGACGGCGGATTCGAGGTCCGCGACTTGCGTTAACATTTCTTGTTGATTGCGGTAATCCGTGTTGGACGCTCTCGATTTTCTCAACACCGAGGAAACGGTATCGTATTGGATTTGCAATTGCGCCAACGCTTGTCGTTTTGCTTTGGCTTTCGGTAATCGAGAGAGAATCAGCAATCGATACTGCTCGATAATAGTCAAGCGTTGGATTTGACGCATGGCGCGATCGAAAGTTTCTTTCCCCGGTGGGACAGTGACTAAACACTGCGTGCCACCGTCCTCGTCGAGTTGATAGTTGACGTAAATCTTCGCGCCGTCTCCGAGACTGGCGCCGGCAAACGCGCCCACTTCCCAATCCAATTCGCTATCTCGAAACGTTTCTTTGGACGCGCCTTTCGTACTCGACGTCGTCGTCAACGGGTCTTCGAAATACGACGAGTCTCTGGACATGACTCTCGATGCTAACGCTTGCCTCGCGGCTTCTAATTGTCTCAACGCCGTTCTACTGTTCGCGTCGCTCGATAAGTCCACGTCCTCGAACAACGACCGGGACCGCTGTAAATCGTTGGAAACCACGCCGGCGTCCGCGACAATCTCGCTCGGATCGTGCGCACTATTTTTATCCGCCACTCCATTCAACGTCAACCACTCTCCATTCAACGTCTCTCTGTCTATCGTTTCCGCGAAGGTTTCTCGGTCTAACCTGACTACGAAATGTTGAATCAAAAATACTTTCCCGGGAATATCCGCCAACCAATTGGTCGGCAACAACCAGCTCCAAGGTTTAATCGGCGCCGAAATTTCATCCTGCAATCGCCCGGGACCACTCAGCGTTAACGTTTCAAACTCAGAGTGTCTTTGCAAACGACAATTAAACCCAGCGCCTAAATCCAACACCACGTCCGACCACCCTCTCGCGACGCCGTCCAAAACGCTCGTCACTTTCCACGCCGGCGTCGTATAGTGCGACAACAAACTCTTAATCGTTTCCCGATACGCCTCCCCTTCCTCTTTGGTAAACTTCCCAGTCTCGTCGTACTCTCTCATCCACGCCAAGTGCAACACCTCCCCTCCTAAAGGCACGAACGGTCTCGACCTCGTCTCCGCCGACAGCGCTCTGCGTTGCCCCAACCCTCGATCGATCCGCTTCTCGTTCGCCCGCTCCACTTGCTCTTGCACGATTGGATCGACCATCACCTCTGCGCCTCCTCCTCCTCCGTTTACTCTCATTCCTTCGCCTTCTTCTACTGCTACTTTTTGTATCGGCGTCCCGATCGGTAAAACGTCGTCCAAGAGCACCCCGGATTTCAGCCTGAGGTGGTCTGCGATTTCCTGGCACTCCTCGTCTTCGCTTCCGCACTCTTCTTCTTCTTCTTCCGCGTCGTCGTCCACGGTTTCCGCGATTCCTTTCGTCGTGTTCCAAACTCTGTTTTTATTCTTCGCATTCTCGTCGCGACTCCTTTCGCCCTCGCCCGTCGTCTTCACTTTGGTCCTACTCCTCCTCTGCCGCTTGTGCGAAAGATAATCCGAACGAGACGACGACGACGACGAACTCGAGCACCTTCCAACGAACGACGACCGACCGATGACGCATCCTTTACTCGCGGCGTCACTCCTACTGCTTTTCTCTTCTCGGCGACGAGAAATGCCGGGCGCTCTGACCACCGAGGATGCCCCCCGGACGACGACAGATACGCTCGAGTGCAACATTATAAGTCTGTTGAAAGATATGGATATAATGGAGCACTTTGAAAGCTCTCGAAAAACAAGTTACTTAAAGAGTAAGCAGCACAGACTGACGAGTAAGAAAGAAGCACTTATTATCGAGCAAAATTTGAGTACGAAATGCGCACTTACGCAGTAGAACTTCTTACTATAACACCCTAAACACCTAAATGAAGAAAAGCAAAAAAGATATCGTCTCACAAAGGGAAAAGACGAGAGAAAAGAGCGCGAGAGAAGAGATGCTGGACGAGCGGAAGTCGTCCCCTCGACGAGATCGTCCTCGGGGAGGAGAGACGCCGATAAAGAAGACAGAGAGCGAGAACGAGGAAGACTTTTTGGAAGAGAAAAGAAGAAACCCGCAGGACAAATCGCACTTAGCGTATCACGACGAACGATTTCGATGCAGAAAATGCGCGCGAAACGCGTCGTGTTTTGCGGTGCACAAAGCGACGCAGAGGATGATTACGATCGGGAAGAAGACGAGTTTAACGACGAGAACGAGGAATAAGAACAACAACAACAGCGACAAAGGGCGGTTGAGAGGACAACGGGCGAAGAGGAGGGATTTTGAAGAAGCTGGTTTTGGTGGTGCTTCGTCGTCGTCGTCGTCTTGGTCTCGCGAGGACGAAGAAGAAGAAGAAGAAGAAGAAAAAGAAGGTTTAACGACGACAGAAAAGACAACTGCAAGAACGAAATTAGAAGAATACGCGTACGACGACCCGCGGTATGAATTGAAGAAACTGAAAGATTCCGGCCATCGACCGACGATGAAGACGTACACGTCTTTGATCTGCGCGCTCGGGAAACAGAATAAAGCGAAGGAGGCGGAAGAGATTTTCAATCAGGAAGCCAGAGTGGAGTTTGATTGCGACGCGGCTATATTTAACGCAATCGCGCACGGGTACTGCGAAAATGATCAACCGGACGAGGCGATGCAGTTCGTGGATTCGTGGGTGGAGGAGATTGGTTTGTGCGATCGACCGGATATGGAAGGGATGAAGGATAAAATAGCGAAACCGAATCGAGCGACGCATCCGGAGATTATCAACGCGTACGCGAGGAACGGGGAATATAGAAAGGTTTATCGAACGTTGCGAATTATGGAGGAGAAGCATTTAGTCGTGCCGTCGGAAAGGACTTACAACGCGTTCATAAAAGGATGCATAGAAAACAACGATCCCGAAGAAGCGGAGACCGTGATTGAACGATGGAACAATGAAAAGTACGATTTAGAGAAGATGGCGAGTAAATTAGTCACGAAACCAGTCGCCGCGTCGTACGGAATGGTCATCGATTACTACTGCAACAACGACGACATCGGGAAAGGACGAAAACTGCTGGAGAAAATGCGATGGGCGAACGTGGCGCCGTCGTTACCAATTTTCAACATGCTGTTGAAAGGATACTTGAAATCGGGCAATCCTCGAGCGGCGGAGGTTATTTTCAGAGAGTTACAAGGCGGAGGGTCGTGGGATATGGAGAAAATGCGCGTAAAACCGGACGTTCAAACGTACACGATGTTTCTCGAGTATTGGGCGAATTCGGGAGACACGGAAAACGCCGAACGATATCTCACCGCCATGCGCAAAGATAAAAACAAAATCAAAATCGATTCGTTCGTCATCGCCTCCGTCGCCAAAGCCTACGCGCGCGCGTGCGACCCGGTGATGGCCGAAGAGCGGTGTAAATCGTTAATGGAGGAGTATAAAATCAAACCGCACGTGGTGCCTTTAACCACCGTGGTGGCGGCGTATTGTACCGATGGCGACACCGGCGAAGCCGAACGCGTCGTTCGCGAAATGATGGAAGACTACGACGTCAATCCAAACGAGCGCACGTTCTCGCACGTCATCTGGGCCCACGGCCAACGCGAAGACGTCGCGAGTATACGAAGAGTCGCCTCATGGATGATTGATTTAGGTTTCCGCATCGATCGCGGCGATACCAAAAACTCCTTGTTTCGCGCTTTACAAGAGTGCGGCTTGGGAAGAAACGCCGTCGAGAATTTGATTCAAGACGTGGCGAACCAAGACGTGATCCGTAAAAGACGCACGGAAAACGGAAACCAACGATTATACGACCGAAGTAACGACGAGGAAGTAAA
>Ga0182095_1072337_pt1 | contig 29891 bp, 17 predicted proteins | sample 041ome_19_FD_127784 | JGI IMG/M metagenome (GOLD analysis project Ga0182095, IMG submission 127784) | Metatranscriptome of coastal salt marsh microbial communities from the Groves Creek Marsh, Georgia, USA - 041412BS metaT (Metagenome... | ecosystem: Environmental > Aquatic > Marine > Intertidal...
TGGACGGGAACCACAATTTGGCAGGACCTTTGGCTACGTACGCGCAAATGTTCGGCATGGGGAAAGGAAAAGCGTTCGACGCGGTGTCGTTGAATTACATGGGTAACGAATTTGCGATCGCCGAAGACGATTTGAAAGAGTACGAGAGAGCATACGTCGGGGGCGACGCGGAAAACGCGCGAATGGCTGTTGAAATGACCGTCACGAATGCAGACTTTAAAAACTTGAAGAAAAAAGTTAAAGACGCGTACTTCCAAGGCGGCATGCCAAAGACCAGAATCGTTTGGGGCGTCGCGGATAAATACCTCGACCAAGCACCCATGTTCAGCTGGGCCTCAGACGCTCGCGCGAGCGAGAAAGCGCTCAGAAAAGTCGGACACATGCCGCAAGAAGATTTCCCGCAAGTCACCGCGGATGCCATCGACGAATTTTTCACGTCCGATTTAAAAGTGGGCGCGTTGAAATCGGTCAGAGGTAGGAAGGTCACCGCGGACGATGGACAGGGATAAATAACGAGTCATGTAAGAGCACGAAAATAATATTGTATAAATACACAAGCCGTAAAACGATTTAAGACGAGCGCGTTACTAAACATTTCTGGCGCGTACATTTTTTAAAGAATCTCTTTCTCTCAAAAACTCCTTAGAACACTCGCGCAAAAAACGAAACACCGAAAAATGTCATCGACGACGATGCCTCCACTCTCACCTTCTTTTTCCCCATCCATCGTTCGTCTGTTCCTGGCGGGCGATTTCATGCCGGGCAGAGGCGTCGACGCCGTCATGCCTTCGCCGTGTCCTCGAGAAATCCGCGAGGGTTATTGCAAAAACGCTCTCGATTACGCGTATCTCGCGGAAAAAAATACACGAAGAAGTTTTTCGATTGGTAAAGTGACCGCGCGAGATCTCCTCGGAGAAGTCTCTCGCGTCATCGACAGATACGAACCTCACGCGAGAATAGTAAACTTGGAAACGAGTGTGACGAAAAAGTCGACTTTTTATCCTCGCAAAAGTATAAACTACCGCGCGTCCGAGGAGAACGTTTTCGCTCTGTTTGAGGTTGTCCAACCCGATGTGGTTTCGCTGGCGAACAACCACGCGATGGATTTTTCCAGGGAAGGATTGGAAGATACGTTGAAGTTCTTCGACAAGAATAACGTGAAACGCATCGGCGCCGGAAGGAACGTTGCAAATGCGATGAAACCGGCGGTTTTGGAGAACGTGTACCCGCGCGGTTTCGCCCCGGCGAGAAACGACAAAAGAGGCGCATCGGTTGCGGCGTATGGGTTGTGTTTCGAAGATAGCGGCGTGCCGACCGATTGGAAGGCGACGGAACGATCGATGGGCGTGTTCTTGGCGGCGGAAGGGGACAAAGTTCCAGAGCGTTTGTTAAATGGGATCACAGAGATGAAGAAGAAAACATCCTCGTCGAACGAAGCGATTGTTGTTGTGTCCGTACACTTCGGTTCAAATTGGGGATACGAGATACCGAGGACGCACGTGACGGCGGCGAAGGCGCTTGTAGATGCCGGCGCAGATATCATTTACGGTCACAGTTCACATCATGCGAAAACGGCGATGTTGTACAAGAAAAAGTTGATTTTGTTTGGATGCGGAGAGTTCTTTAACGATTACGAGGGGATTTCATCGCACCCCGGGTTTCCGGAAACCTCGTATCTAGGGCATTTGCGTTTGCTTTATTTTGTCGACATTGACGCAAAAACTCACGATTTTAAGAAACTAGAAATTGTTTTGATGCGACAAAAGATGTTCGCACTGACGACGTTGGAGAATCCAAGAGAAGAAGCCGAACAGTTCTTGGCGAGATTGAGGCAACAGTACGCTTTTGGACATCTGAAACTTCAGTTGAAAGGGGACGGGGCCACCTTGATTGCGTGGCCTGATGATGCGGTGAGATTGCAACGACAACGCTCCGACGATTTGGAGGAGCTTTGAAGAAGGACAAAGAAAGAGTAGTACCAGTAGTTTATGCAGGAGTGTAAACACACGCCAAAAATACAACTTTAAATCTAAGTTCTACGCGTCCCTTTAGACAATCGCGTTCGAGGTGACGCTCTGGTTGGCGATGGTGCCGTGATGTTAACTCCTGCGGGACCAGCACTCGTGTTTGTATTTGCTGCGAGCGGCGACAGACTCGGCAACGGCGGTAAATCTGATTTCTTGATCGGTGGAGGGGGTATCGCAGCTTCCGATCGGACGAAAAGTTTCGGTCGACGCGCAAACGAAACATTGTTCGCGCCAACGTCCGCTACTTGCATCATATTCGCGTCTTCTCCCGCTTGGTCGACGTTGCTCTTACTACTTTGACGCCGACCGGGCCCGCCAACATCGAAAGGCGATCGGGCTAATCGATGCGTTTGGGACGCGCGCAATGCATCGCGAGGGAACTCGTCTCCAGATGCCGGTGATGTCGTTAATGGTCTCAAGAATGGGCTCGGCTGTACTCCAGAGTCTCCAGCTGCTCTCAACACAAAGTCTGGAGCCGAAGATGCCACCGCAGAAACGGCTTCTAATATCGTCACGTCCGCGCTTAATTTATCTTCCGTTTTCATCCTCTCCATCTCTCGGCCTAACTTTTCATCGACTTTCACCGACCCGGTACCTAAATTGTCCGTCGACATTTGTTGCACGACCACCGGTAAATCTTTCGCTCGCTCCTCTAACATTTCAATCGTTTCTTTCTTCGCTTTTCCCCACGCGATTGCGCCGCCTCGCCTTTCTAAATCGAGAATTCTCGCGTAAGCTTCCACCGCTTCTGCCGTGCGGCCTCGCTGTAAAAAGTATAGAATCGTGTGCTCTGCGCTGACATCATCGCGTATTTTGTTCTCCCAAAGCCAAGAGAGAAAAGCGCGTTCCATGGATCCATTCAGTGCGGTGTTCTGCAACGGCATGGCGATGATTTGATCGAGTTGTCGAACGTCCGCGCAGTACTCGGCAATTTTCATGGTTAATATGTTTGCCAATTGTTCGATGACAATCAACTCTTCTTTCTCTTCTTCTTCGTCGCCTTTCGTAGCGGCCATAGATCTCACTGCTAAACTCAATTGCTCTTTCGCGCATAAAAACGCCTCCGCGACTAATCCTAATTCAATTCGTACTTCTACGTCTAATGTCGCCTTCTCGACACTTTCAAACGTGAAATCGTTTCGATCTCTCGCTCTCAGCGTTCGCAAAGCCGCCGCAGTTTCGCCTCGCAAGTGCACGACTTTAACGAACTGTAACGGTAAAAAGCGTCCAGATAACGTCGCACAATTCGGCAAGGCTTCGCTCGTGATGATATCCTTCAAAGGTTCACTGGCAAACGTCCAAGACTCGTCGAGTAAAGACGCAAGACGGATTTCAGAGTACGTTTTGGAACCGATTCGGGCGTTGCGAGCGTACCGCGCCGGTGCTTCTTTCCATGGTAATCCCGCGTCTAGGATGTAGTATAGAAACAAAGACTTCTTTACGACTTGCGCAACTTCCTCATCCTCTGATGATCCTCCTCTCCCGCCCCAGATGGCATTCAACGCGTCCGGAACGGATTTGAAAGGATACGACGCGACATCTGCGTTACCGCTCTTCTCTTTCAGATACCGCAACAAAACGTCCACGAACAAGCAACACTCGTCGCCATCGTCGCCACGACTCATATCGTCATACCCATATGCAGTCTTTGCGTTCGCACGCCTCTCTTTCACTTCGTTGGACCACTTCGCGACGCCGGAAAACTTGTTCCCTAAGTGCCCGCTTTTCAACAACCCTTCCTCGACCGCCCACATCGCCGCCTCCGCTTTGTTCGCTAAATCGATAGACTCGTCTCGCAAAGCGTTCAACTTTTCAATCATTATATTATCACTATTGTTGTCGATATTGTGGCTGCTGCTGCTACTGCTGCTGTTATGGCGTCTGCTTCCGACGTCCTCGGCGCCGAGCGTCTCGAAAACCCTCCGCGCGCATTGAAACGTCACCATCGCCCTCGCCAACGCACCTTCTTCTTCTTTTTCTTCTTCTTCTGTCTTACTGTTGCTGCTGCTGCTACTATTCTTTCTCTTCACGGCTTCCATCATCGACTCTTTCTCCTCTTCCATTAAATCGACCATAAATTGAAAGATGTTCTCCCCATCTCGCAGCCGCGCTTCCACGGCGTCTGCCGAAACGCAATTCGCATCGTTCGAAATTTCATCGATGAAGTGCACGATAACGGACGTTAATCCGATTTGCACGCACACTAAGAACACTTCGTTCAATCTGTCCGTATCGTTCATGTTTTCGACGTCGTCGCCATCTCCGCCTTTTCTATTCTTCTTCTTCTTTCTTCTCTTCACGAGCACATCCGGAAACGCGCTCGCGACCGTTTGGTGCACGATTCGCAGAAACGAAACGTCGATGAAATCGCTCGACTTTGCGGATTGAAGGAGCTCGTAGCACTTGACTTGGTCCTCGGTAAGGAACGACATCGAATCGGTTCTTCTCTTTCTTTCTCTGTCTTTGTCGTAGTTGTTGTTTCGCGCGCGCGCGTCTCTGGTGGTTCTTGTCCTCGGAGAGTTTTTTATAAGAGACGTCTTTCTTGCGCTTTTTGAATGAAGAAAAAGCGATGAATCCGCGATTACTCGCTCTCTGGTTCTCAGTCTCTCTCCGAGCAGAATCTCGCGCGTTGTTCTGCGCATGCGCGCGGTAAGTGTATTTTACGTGTGCTTTTTCTTTTTTTCTCATCGTTCACTATGGTATATGTATTACATAACTCTTTCTCTCTCTCGCTCGTTCTTCGCAATCTCTCTCTCTCTCTCTCTCTCCTCGTACATTTTACTTTTTCTTGTACTGCATCATCAAATCTTTGACTTTCTGTCCTCTGACGACCAAGTTGTCTACGATATCGTTCTTCTTGGCGTGATCGTCTAACATTTTCTTGATTCTGCGGTGTTCGTCCGTTTCTGGCGGGATTTGTTTTCGGATGTGTTCTCTGTGTCTCTCGGTCGGTCTGAGTTGCACGCCGAGCATGTGTTCGGATTCCTTGATGCGGCCGGTGCGCGAGTCGATTTCGTGCTTGTCGTCTGGACGTTGCCATTTGGTTTCGTCCGTGTATCGGTGTTCCGGGTGAGCGTAGATGGTCGCGTCGGCTTCGTTAGTTTCAGAATCGAAGTAGGATTCGGACACTCGATGGCCGTGCCCGCGCGGGTGGTCATCGTCCGGATGGTCCGGGACGAACATATCCGGATCGATCGGGTACTTCAGTAACGCCAACGTCCTGTTCGCGATTCGCGTTTGGACGTCCACCAACGGCGAGTTGACTCGGTAATCGAAATCTTTCTCGTGTCTGGAAAAATGCGACGCTTTCGAACGCAAGTATTGAAAGGTGGAAATTTTGTTCGCAATATCCGCCGGTAACTTTAATAACTGAATCAATTTATTCAGCGGTCGCACTCTCAACATGTGCGCGGGCTTTGGGATTCCATCGCTTCCGACTAACTTCCAGTGTTCGTTTCTCGGTTGAACCAAATCTTCGCTCTTCAAAATAATCGCGTGGTTGCGATACGGTCCGAGCGCGAACGCAGCCACCTCAAAATTCACCGCCGTCCAATGCGCGGTTGTTCTCAACAAGTCAATAACGTCCTCTTTCTTCACACCTTGCATTTGCGCGTGCGATTTTAAATGTTCCCACTCTCTCTCAAACTTGTTCGTCAACTTTTCCCATCTCGCCTCGCCGAAATATTTCCGTTGCAATCGCCTCTCCTTTTCGTGCAACCCGCCGATGGGAAACGTCCTCGGATCTCTCACCAAGTGCACGTACGTCGCTTTTCTCATGTACGTATCCGCAAACAACGGCAACAAATACTGCGCGTACGGGTCTTTCCAACCCCACCTCGGCGTATCTGCCTTCGACACGTACGTCTCGGTTTGATCCGGGTGCACCCACTTCTCCTGCCTCGCAAACATCCTACACAAGTGGTCCGCCACGTCGTATTGCAACTGATACGGCATGTCGTTCGGATCGTACAGAGGTCTTCCCGCCCACTCCATGATGTCCAAAACCATCGTATCCACGCCAGATTCAATCTCTGCCAACGAGTTTCCCTCGTAGTCCACCGGTCCAAACTGCACGGCGTTCGCTTCGATTAAAAATTTCTCCAGCGAGTGTCCGACGCCGCCTCCGTCCCCGCCTATGATGACTGGATTCGACGGAATTTGCGTGCAATTCCACTCGTCGTGTTGCACGAAATGGTTCATCCACGTTCGTTTCCTCGGTTCTGGTTGTTGCTCCATCGGTGGTTGCTGTTGCTGTTGCTGCTGCTTATTATTATTTCCGTTCCTCGAAGACGGTAAACTTCGTCTCGGACGCGACCCGCTCCCTCGTCTCGACGACGGAGCCGCTGCCACCGGAGCGGTCATCCAATTCACCAACAACAGCGCGTTGAACAACAAAAAAGCGAGCAAAGACGAAAGCGGAGGGGGATTTTTTAGCGAAAATAAAGTGGACGCGCCGCGGGCGATCACGACCGACTTCTTCTTCGTTCCTTCTTTCATTCCTTTTTTTTGTATAAAGCGTTCTCGTCTCTCTTCTCTCTCTCTCTCTCTATCGTATCTCTCTCTCTCTCTCTCTTCTGTGAAGATTGATTGGTGTTGCAATCGAAACTCAAAACGAGGTTATTTAGGGTTTCAGATTTCAGATTGATTTCAGATTTTACACTTTTGTGTTTTTGGAACTTAATAAGCTGCACACCAACAAACTCTGAATTGATGTTACGCGCTGGTCGTCGTCTCCCCTTCCTCCTCCTCCTCCCGTTCTTACTCCTCTCGATACTAATTTCCTTCGTTTCTTCTTCTTCTTCTGCGGAGCATAACGACTCAGGTGATGGTGAAGAAGTGAGAGGAGATTCTGATAATGATAAGCGACGCGTTTCGTTGGAAACGCGATTGGAATTCGCCGAAGAAGCGGAACGAGAAATCGAATCCGAAATCATCGTCGACGACGAGAACGACGAGAGTAACGATAGTAACGATGACATTTCCCTCCTGTACCGACAAATAACCGAAGATTTAAAACCGTTCTCTCCGAATAAAGTCACCAGAGAGATGAGCAAGCGCGCGTCCATCAAGTACGGGACGGAAAACCATCGCGCGTTTGCATTCGCGTGGGTCAACGACGAGTTGTATCTCACCACGCGAAGACCGTCGCAGGAGTTTAACGGTCACCACATCAAGCTGTTTTACGAGTATTTCTACGACTTTTGCGAGGTTTTCGGAAAGACGAAAGTGGAAGAACAAGAAGGAATCGAGGATGGTACGAATGGTGCTTCTAAGATACCGCCGATGGAAATGGCGTTGTCGTCGTTCGATTACAACCCGCCGGACGAGGAACGGCTTCCGGTGCTTTGCTTTTGCCGGGATAAAGAGTTTCCGGAGGAAACCGGGTGCATTTTACACCCTGGATTTGGGTTTCGGCACAACAGAATAGATGCGAACGTGTACGCGAAGAGAGAAGAGTTCGACAGAGAGTTCCCGTGGTCGGAAAAAGACGACAAACTCGTCGGGCGGTTTCACATGTACCCGAGGTTGGGTAGACACGCCGAGGTCAGAGCGAGGAGAAATTTCGTCGATTGGGCCGAAAATCGAACGTCTCTCGAGGATGGTTTCTTAGACGTGAAGATGTTCAACAAAATCTCTCTTCGAGAACACATGAAACATAAGTATATCCTTCACTTGGACGGTCAGGGCCACTCGTTCCAGTTCGAGGAAAAGCTCGGTTTGAACTCCGTCCTCGTCAGCGAGAAGAAGTTGTTCCAGACGTATTTCAGTCAATTTTTAAAGCCGAAGACGCATTACTTGGAGTTTTGGGAGGACGATTCGAAACCAGAAGACATCTTAGAAGTTTTACACCACGCGCGAACGCACGACGAAGAGATGCAACGAGTCGCAAAGAATGGTCAAAGGTTCGCCCAGAAATACTTCACGAAAAGAGCTCGATTGCAATACTACCGAGAGTTGTTTCGAAGGTACGCGAAAGAGGCGATGGCGTACGAAGTCGACGAGAAGCCGGAAAACGCCATTCGAATATGTTGTCCGGGACAACCGTGCGAACAAGACGACATCGACGTTAAAGACTACGCCGAGAAAAACTTTTAGCATTACGCGCGTAGAATGAGAGACAGAGAAGAGAGAAGAGAGATTTTAGCAGCATAGAATAGAATAGACATCGTGTATCATCATCGCAATAATCAAGGAGACTTTCTTCGTCTTCTCGTAAGCAAAACAACTTTTCTCTCTTTCCTCGTAGGTGATGATGTGCTTCAAAAAAGACGCGCGCGCGAGAGCATGCGTCCGCTCCTCCTCTCGCGAGCGAGTGGTGCGTTGAAAACGACAAAAATGTTCTCGTCCTCGCTCTCCTCGACGACAACCAGCAGCGGCTTCGTTCCTTTAACGACGACGACGAGGAGGAGAAGGAGAAGGAACGAAGCCGCTGCTCGTGTTCTCCCCGCCGTCGGTTTTTTCCAATTTTACGGCGGCGAAAACTTTTCTTCGGGCGTCGGATGCTTCTCCCGCTCCTCCTCGTCGTCGTCGCGGGACGACCAGACGGAAAAAGGAGACGACGAGGAGAAGACGACGACGATGCCGACGCTCTCCGCGAAAGCCATTCGGAGAGGTTTCAACGATAAAACGCTCAATCGCACGTTCGATAAAAATTACGTCTATCACGGAAGAAAGCGAGTGTATCAAAAAGACGAGGAAGACGAGGAGGAAGACGACGACGAAACGACGACGAGGAGAGCGAAGAAAATATTCCCGTTCACGTCAAAAAATGCGCTGAATTTTGAAGGCTTGCAGGCGGAGATAGAGGAAATCGAAGAGATTGTCGTCGGGAATAACATGATTGGCGCGGATCGAATACGAAGGATCGAGGAGACGGTTTCGAAGCGGGTGTTTAGTTTGCTCCCGATATTGGAGAAAACGTACGACACTGGTAATTTCTTAGCGGTGTGTCGGTCAGCGGAGGCGTTAGGGATTGGCGCGGTTGGCGTCGTTGCGGAGAAAGGATTAGTATTTAAACAGTCCGGTCGTACTAGTGGCGGTGCTGTCAAATGGCAACACATATCGCAGTACGAGTCTACCGAGGAGATGGTGAAAAAAGTCAAGAATCGCGGATTTCGAATTCTAGTTACGGATTTTGATAACGAAAAGGCGAAAGCGGTCGGAGAATACGATTGGACGATACCGACGGCGGTGGTGTTTGGTAACGAGCTAGACGGTGTTTCGGAAGCCGCAAAGGAATTGGCGGATGGTAAAGTGTATTTACCTATGTCTGGCTTCACGGAATCGTTTAATTTATCCGTATCGGCTGCTCTTTTGCTTTATCACGCCACTGAGGATAGAAAGAGGAGAATTTTGTCAACATCTTCATCATCAGAAGATATGAGCGAAGAAGAAAAACGTTTGTTGCGCGCGATTTGGTTATCGCGATCGGTGGCAAATTATTCGAGGCCGAAGTACATGAAAGGATTAGTCGAGCGGTTACGCTTACGAAAAAAGAAAGGAGAAGGAAAAACAAACGTAACGATCGTGCACGATGATTACGATGATAGAAAAAGTAGTGATAGAGACGGCGACGCCGACAAGGAAGAGCACGAGGACATCGTCGCATTCCAAGAAATTTTACAACCCTCGCAACTATTAAAGCGAGGTAAATTCTTAGATTGATACTCAGATGCTGCTTTAGATATGTATTCAAGTTTGTTGTATTATTAAATTAAAAAGTTGTACGCTCTATTAATATCACTGTCTGTTGTTTTGATGATACACGTTGTTATTATAGGATAGATAGATTTACTATTCTTGGTTTCGAAGAGACGAAATTGCAGCGCACACGCTTCTCGTTTTCCCTTCCAAGCCTTTTTCTTCTTTCTATTGGAGGGGTCTGAACGGCACGTATGGAATGCCTTGGTTCTCGCAACATTGCGGACATGCAAACTTAATATTCGCCTCTTCTTGCTCGTCTAAGCCAGGCGGTTGCATTCCGATGCATTCGTAGTGAAACCAGCCGTCGCATCGATCGCAACAAATCATCGATCGTTTTGCATCGTACGCGGATCGGCAGACACAATACAGCTCGCATCGTTCGCCTAACTCTTCAAGTTCGTCTTTGAGATGCACGGGTAATGCCCGACCTTCGCGCAAAAGAACGCGAGCGGCTTCGATTGGAATGGATTTATCTTCGACGACAGTGGCGGCGTGTTCAAGCCAAAGTTGACCTGCGGATTCTAAGGCAAAAGCGCGATCGGCCAACGGATCGACGCCACCTCCTGGACAAAGGCCAGCAGCTACGGCAGTTTCTTTCAATTCGTGCAACTCGATGAGTTTTGGGAATGGTGGGCCTCGCATCAAAGCTGTGGCGCGTTGTCGCCACGCCGGGCCACAAACTTCTCTCATCAACGCCAACGTCTCCTCCACTGGTTCCAATTCCATTGCTAAGGCACCTTTCATGCCGGCGAAGATTTGCTTTTTTGGGTCAATCCCGACGGGTTGTTGCGCACCATCTGGACCAGCACCGTTGAACATTTGTTCTTGTCCTGCCTGTTGCATCGCACCCATCATCTGCATTTGCTGTTGCTGATGCATGAGGAATTGTTGATCGTGTTGTTGCTGGAACTGTTGTTGTTGCGCGAACTGTTGTTGCATTGCGGCTTGCGCTGCGATTGCAGCAGCTTGCGCGGCTTGCGCGGCTTGCGCGGCTTGCTCGTCTTTGCCTGTGTCCATCGGCGTCGCTGCTGCATCCTCCTCTTTCACCGCTTCTTCTTCCTTGTCCGCTTCTGGAGCCGCCTCTGGCGGAACTTCGACTTCTTCCGTGGCTTTCTTCCCTTTCGCACCTTTTTTACCTTTCGCAGCAGCTTTACCTTTCTTGCCCCCTTTCGACGCGGGAACTAACGGCGCGGCTGCTGGCGCTACTTCGGCTTCCTTCTTCACATCGTCCTCGGGCTGGGCTTGCTCTTTCCCTTTCGAATCGTCGTTCTCCTTCGCCGCTGCAGCGACTGCTGCCGCTGCGGCTGCTTCCTTTTCGACGTTCGCAGCAGCTACAGATGGGGGCACTGCAACTTGTGCATTTGGATCCATCGCTTGCGTAATGGCCGCCAATATCTGTTGCTCTCCGTCGTCCTTCTTTAACTCAACCGCTAGTTTCTCCATGAGCTTTGCATGTCGATCGCGTAAAATCAAGACGTGGACAATGTGCGGGTGCGAAATCGCCGGCGCCATGTGTAACTGCGCCTGACACAACGCCAACTGAACGCCAAATTGTTGCAGTTGAGTGAGTTGGTTGATGGTAATATTCTTCAATTCCTCGGTGAGTAAAGCTGGATTGGCTTGCGCGCCTTGCAAAGCAATCGTGCGTTGCGTCGCCGCAGCGGTGACAGATTGACCCATAAGCATGACATGTTGAATAGCCGTCAATTCGGCGTTGTGCGGGTTTCCACCGCGCATTTGCGCCTCGTTGACCTTTCTCGCTCTCGCTTCAGCTTCTCTTCTGGTCGTTGCCCTCGCAATTTGAGCAGCTTGTGCCTCCGCGGACGCGGAAGATTCGAGGACGTGATGATTGTGCAAGCATTCACGAACGCGCAAGCACCACGCGTCGTGAGCATTGACAATTTCAGTGATCAACTCTTCCTCAGGCATTTCGCACGGAAATGTCACAGACTCTTGCAGAGCTCTTTTCAACGCTAATATGTTCGGACGCTTCGTTCGATGGACAGATTTATACGTTTCCAAGGACAGCGCTTTCGGCCTCCCATTCTTTGCCACGCATGGCGCACACACGTAGTTGTTCATCGTTTTCGCCGCAGAAGCAGAAACGTTGATGCACTTCAAATGATACCAATCACCACAATCGTCGCATCCGAGCATTTGCACGCCCCCAGCTTGTCTACAAAGACAAAACTGACCGTCTTCGGTTTCTGGAGGAATACCAGTCCCGGAGACATCCAAAATCGCAGCGTGTATAGACTCCAAAATCGTTTGCAGAACTTGCTTGGAATTCAATTGCACCTCTTGTCTGTTCTCATCCACTCCCGGACCAGCGGCGGTGGACGGAATGCCTGCACTACCTGACGAACGACGCAATAATGCCATTCGTAGATTCTCGTTCCATTCTTCGCATCGAGTGACAACCGCGGTCAATTGCGCTCGTTCTGGGCACATAAACGCGTCGCCTTCGCTTTCGACTTCCTTTAATAAATCTTTGAAGTCCGAGAACGGGCGTCGCTTCTGCTTCTCCTGTTCTTTACCATCACCTCCGGTTGCTTTCTCTCCAGCTGTACCATTTTCACCCGCACCAGTAGCTGCTGCTGGGACCGGCGCCGATGCTAACAACTCTCTGGCAGCCGTAAACCAAACCTGATGATTCGCCAAGTTTGCCTCAAGCTCGTCCACTTTTGCAACAATCGCAGGTAACTTTTTCCCTTCCGAAATCAAGGCGTCGTACTCGTCCGGACCGATCGTTTGCTTTGGTCTGCCGTTTTCGTCCAATTCTGGATTCAACATCGCGTCTGCTTTTTGTCGCCACTCGTCCACGAGTTTCCATCTGCTGTTCACCTCTTCGAGAAGTTTCGGATTGAGTTCATCTAAGTCTAAGGCTTCTTCATGAAGTTCGTCTAATAACGCATCTTCTGGTAAATCTTCTTCTTCCTCTTGTGATTTCTTCGATGCTTTCGACGACTTGCCGCTCCCTTTCTCTGAGGAACCGGTGCCTTCGATTCGCTCCAGAATAGACGCAAAACACTCTCTCGCTTTCTCTTCCCAATCCAACGCGCGGACTCGCTTTCTCACCGTTTCCATCGCTGGTAACTCCAACCCAAAGTCTTCGTGCGATAATTCCAATTCTTTAAACGTAACTTTTGCGCCTTCTTCGCGCCATCGAGAGACACAATCTTCTGCTTCTTCGTTCCAAGATTCGGCATCTTCAACACGCTCGATCAAAGCGGCAACCTCCTTCACGTAGATTTTCAAGTCCGGCGCCTCCTTGACGAGCTGCTTCGCCTCCTCCAAAGTCGGTAGTGGTTGCGCCGTCCCACGTCGGGTGAGCTGTTTGCCTTTCAGACATGGCTGCGCGCGTTCAAGCCACGCTTTAGTGGTAGCGACGGTTTCTTGAAGAAAATCGAAACCTTCGAGATTGAGAGGGATGTTTGCTCCTTCGCGGACAATTTGCGCAACTTCATCGAGAGACTTCCTGTCTGCTTCTTTCTTTGAATTCGCGCATTGTACCGCTTGCCGACCTTTGACTTCCCATTTCTTCCCGGCATCTACGTGGCCTTTTAAAGTCAACAAAAGTTTCTCTTCGTCTGGAGCGACTTCGTAGTCCGCAGAGTCGAGTAGGTCCTCGCCCTCTTTTACCGCTTTAATCGCATCGTCGATCGGATCTTTTGCGAGGAGCATTTTCTTAATGTCTTCGGCCCATTGGCGAACGGTGATGCGGTTCTTAAGCCACGTCGACTCGGTTACCGTAATTGCAAGCGCTTTCGAGGCTTCCAAATGCGCCTTTAGTTCTTCGATTGACGTGGTCGGCATGTCCATCTTGAGCGCTTTATTGACCCATGCATACGCGTCGTCGACGGCAGTTTCCATCGTGGTGATCTCTTCGCAATACACTCCGAGCTCTTTACCTTCGTTGAACAACATTTCTGCGTCGTACAAAGGAGCATTCTTGGTATCCAATAGCGAAATGGCTCGAGCACGCCACGTGTGCGTCTCTTCGCGCGCCTTGATGAGGGTTTGCAACTCCATCGAAGACACCGGCAACCCGTGCGATTCATTCTCGAGCTCATCGAGATCGTGAATTCGTACTAAAGTTGCTGCTGTATCGTCGCCGTCGTCGTGGTGATCTTCGTGACTCGACCGACCACCACCTCTGCCAGCACGAGCTGCACGACCAGGAAGTGCGGCGCGAACTTTTTCCGCCCATTTCGATGCTTTTTGAATCTGCTCGAACAGTCGATGGTGACTGGGAATTTCCACGGAAAGTTTCGTTGAATCTTTCAATAACTTTTCACAGGTTCTCGGTGAAGGGTATGGTGACTCTTTCAACGCGTCTACGACTCTTTTCTCAATGTTTTCAGCGTCAGATTTCAAATTGGTGTACGATTTCAAATCCGCCGAGGTCATTGGCACCGGTTTTGTCGACAACAGTTCTTCCAATCGGTCCAGTTTCATTCTAGGAACAATTCTGTCCTTCTTGGAAACATGTTGATCGTCGTCTCCGTCCTTTGATTGTTTAGCGGTCGTAGTCGCCGTTGCACCGGCATCTTCCCTGTCTTCCTTCTTCTCTCCGTCGACATCCATGTCGGCGTCGTCGGCCCCATCTTGCGTTTTTTCAGTTCTTGCAGCTTCTCCTTCAATGTCTTTTTCCTCATCGTCTTTTTGCCTTTCTTTTCCTTCTTCTCCTTCTTCTTCTTCTTCTTCTTCTTCTTCGTCGTCCTCGAGCATGACATCACCTACCGTTAACTCTTCACCGTTCATTCTGGCTTTCAAAACCGTCAAGTCAACTTGCCATTTCTTGGCAAGCGCTATCTTTGCGGACAACTTGCGCGTCTCTGCCATCTCGCTTCCGCCCCAAACAAACTCTTCTCCCGCGACTGCTAAATTTTGTAAATCCGCAATTTCAGGCATCGGGGCTTTCTCCAAGGCTTGTTTAACTTTCTTGATCCACGCGTTCGCCTTTGTAATCCTAGCTTTGCTAACAGCAATTGGTTTGAAGTCTGCATTCATTTGTTTCCGATGCTCCGCTGAAGTAGATTTCTCGACCATTGAAGCGAGCTTCTCGATATCTTCCAACGTTTTGCGATAGAAAAGAACTTTGTTGTCCGACGCACACTCACACATTTCCGCGCAATGCCTCAAGCACGCTTTTCGCCCGACGTTGCATTTACACACGACGCCGGAGAGATGTAATATGGAGCGACAGATGGCACACTCAGGTTCATCTTTGGCAGCGCGCTTCGCCGTTCGCAATCGAGCTTCTTTTGGTTTTTTAACTATAGCTACAGCTTCTGTTTCATCAGACGACGATGACGATGAAGAAGGCTTCTTTTTATCGACAACTATCTTCGATCTGACGACACCATCCGCGGCTAGCTGTTCCCTCGCTTGGCGTTCTTCATTCATCATCGTTCGGAGTTCTGGTAGCAACCACCTCGCGGTGTTCTCGCTAATCGTCCTGGTTGTTTCTTTTCCTTCATCTTCATCTTCGTCTTCTCCGAGTTTCGGTATTGTTACATCTGCGCTATCGCATAGCAATCGCTCGTGACAGAACAACGACGGTTTTTGACACGATCGATATCGCTCCACCGCGGCGGAGCCGTGCGACAACCAATCTGGAGGCGCAAAGTTAACTTTCTCGCTCACGTTGAACCCGCAATCAACTTGCGAGTGATAACTCCTTGGAAATGTTACGATAAACTCACCCGGGTTTTGCTCCACACGAAATACCGGCACGTTATCGTTTCGTAAAGTAGACGGTGGAAGCATCGAAACTAAGTGCATCAGCGCGTTTGGTTGCTTTTCAAACAAATCCGGAACGGCGCGTTTGAACGAGTTCTCCATCGCCTCACAAGAAGCCGCAGGTACAGCGTACCACATTTTTGTCGCGCCTGCGTGTTCATAAGTGACCGAATACAGATTATTTTCTTCCACGTGCCAACCTGTCGAAGCAAATGTCGACCCGACATATAAATACGGTTGCGACAAACCAGCGACATGTTCCGGCAAACTCGCGAAAAGACTTTCGTGTTCGCCTGGACCTTTCAGAACCGGTAAATTATTCAAATTCCACGGCGATTTTCGCATATTTGCAACTGTTTCGTTCTCTTCTTCCTCCATTTTATCATTACCGTTGTCATCACCGCCGCCGCCGCCGCCACCGCCAGAAGTCTTCTTTGGAGCGTCTCGCATCCTTGGAAACCCGGAGCCTCGTCTCGTGGTGTCGATTTCAGCCGCAGATCGAATCTCGACCTTCTCATGCCATCCTTCCTCAACCATATGCCAAAAGCTCTCTTCTACGTCTCCGGACGGAATAGTGAACGAACCGAATTGCTGTTGCTGAGCTAAAAGCATCTGCATATGCTGGGGATTGTTCCCACCAAAAAACGCTAAATCGAATGCGGCGCACGCCTCTCGAAACCCATCCATGGAGTACTCTGCTCCGTCTTCGAACTCAACGGCGTGCGCGGCTGCTTCGCACCCGATGCAAAACCATTTGCCTTTCGGCACCTTTTGCAGCGGCGGCGACAAACAGTACGTGTGAAAGCCTTGGTCGCATCCATCGCACATGAGAAACGACTCCTCGTCATCGTGTCCGCTCTGTCCGCAATGCTTACACGACTGTGCCGTCATGCGCTCGATCTCTAACTGCTCTGCGATTTCTTCCAACCCATTTTCCAATTTCGGTCTCTTCGGCGCCGGTCCCGAACATCGAAATTCTAAATCCAACATCGCCGCGATCAACTCTTTCTCTTCCTCCGTCGGTTCCTCTTGTTTCTGTTGTTCCTCATCCTTTTTCGCCGACGATGACTTTCCTCCTTTCCCCTCATCTTCCTCTTTCCTCTTTTTCTCCTCTTCTTCCTCTCTCTTTCTCATCCTCTCGAACGGCAACACCCACTTCTCGTACAAACACTTCAACAAGAACGAGTTTGAAGTCCCGTCCAAACGCACCGACGGATCTAAAACTCTCGCAATATCTTTCCACTGCTTGTTCGTCTTCACGTTTTCGTACCCTTTTCTTTTCACGAACACCTGTTCGAATAATGTTCGCACGTCCAGCTTCTTCCCGCAAAACTGCGGCCAGCGTTCCACTGGTTGGCCAAAGTGCGCCCCCATTTGTAGTAAATACTTTAACCGAAATTCCTTCTCTTTCGTCGCGAGATAGTCGTCGTTTTGATCATGAACGCGTAAAGAGAAAACGTTTAGCTCGTTCACGGTCTGTATCCGCGTTTGAAAGTGAAACTGAGACGCGTCGATGGTCAATTGAGGATTCCTTTTGAATTCATCGTTATTCTCGGGAGGGAGAATTCGGCATATCCCAAACCTTTCGGCTTCCTCCCGTATCGAAGCGATGTATTTTAAAGGATCTCGCCAATCGTCCTCAGATGGCGCAAACGTCGGCGCTTCTTGCACAAAATTCAAGCGCAAAGGTAGTTTCTGCTTGTTTTGGGTGGTCATTTTGAATTTTATGCGGATTTAGACGGATAAAGACGCCCGAGTTTAGCGCGCGAATTCGCTTCCGCCGATCTTTCTTTCTCCCTAGACCTCGAGGCAGAAGACCGGAATTCAAGACGCGCTGTCGTCTCCAAAAATCCTCTTTATTCGCTATAAATGGCCAAAAGGTGAAGCTTGGAGCTTTGTTTTGCTCCTCTAATCGCTCGCGACGGGTTTTGTGCGGATTTACGCGCAGATGGATGGTGGAATATATCCGCGCTTCCCGTCAAAGTCTGTGTGGTAAAATTTCAATTCGGTTAAGCGAGAGGCGCAATTTAATATTTAGGGTGTTAATTTTTGTGAGGATCTGAAACTACGCACCGACGAGTACGGCACGAGAGTACCAGAGACACCTGAGAATAGGCACCAAAGAGTATGCTTTTAAACACTCAGGTCAGCACGTTCAAAGAGCACAAAAATATCCGCACGCGTTCTCTGCACTCTTATTAAAAACACTCTTTTAAAAGCGAAAACAATATAACGACATAAAAAACAACGAGCGAGCGATGATGCCGACGATCGCAAACGACTTCGACGAGTGCAAACTGACGGGACGCGCGTTCGAGGAGGAGATTTCCAAACTGGCCGTGAGTGGGAGTTGTTCTTCGTCTTGTTCTTCTCGTTCTTCTTCGTTTTCCTCTCTCGTCTGTGCGAGCACGTGGGGAGGCGAACTTATTTTCTTTTCCGAGAAAGAATACGTGGGACGGTTCACCTCCTCTCGCTCTGTTTCTTCGTCGACGCCGCTGAGTCCTCCGATTTTGGATTTCGCGTTTTCTCCTTCCCGAGGACGCGTTGGTGGTGGTGGTGGTGGCGGTTCCGAAGAAGCGGGAGGGTGCGTATGCTTTGCAACTCTGAGTGGAGAGTTGTTGGCGGGAGACGTCTCGAGAATAAACGACGACGACGACGTCAAAGTCGTCGGGACCCACGACGAAGCGATCAAACACGTGTTTTTCCTCGAAGATAAACCCGACGTTGTCTTCTCCGCAGGGTGGGATTTGCACTTGAACGCGTGGGATTTACGCATGCCTTCGAGATCGAGAAAGATTTTGAGCACCGCGTTGCCGTTCAAGCCGCACGTAGCCGATGCCAAGAACAATCGAGTTTTATTCGTGTCCGCGGAGGGAAAAACGCGTCGCTACGACTCTTCTGTTATTTTACTGACGAACGCGCCCAGTTTTGAGCGAACGAGTCGGTCTTTTATCAATAGAAGAGAGGGAGGTGGACAAGATTATCAACACGTTCGTTCGTGCGCTTTGAGCGAAAATCCGAAACACTTGTACGGCAGCAAAAGAGAAGAAGATGGAAAAGTTGATCAGCCGCCGTGCGATTTTGTCTTGGGACTGAGCAATTCAAAATGCTCCGTCGAGTTTTTTCGGGACGAATTGGACGAAAAGTATGCGTACAATTTCCTCTGCCATAGAGAAACCGTTCGCTCCTTCGAGGCCAACGCGCGGCCAAAATTCGCCTACCAACAACAACATTATAAACAACAACAGAAGAAGAAGAACCAAAAATTCGTGCTTCAACCAATAAACGGCTGCGCGTTCGTTCAGCAACCGTCCGCCAACCTCCTCGTCACCGGCGGCGGCGACGGAAAACTTGAGCTTTGGTCGACGAAAACGCGCGAACATTTGGAAACCGTATGCGATTTTAAGAAGGGCAGTTCGATTTCAACGCTCGCGGTGAATTACAGCGGCGACACGATCGCTGTTGCCGTCAATAATACTCGCAGTAACACTAGGAACGTTTTCGTCAAGCATTTGCGTCCGGACGAAATAGAAGAGACGAAAATAAATACGAAGATGTGAGATGCGAGTTTTCGTAAATTTTTTTCTTTGCTCACCACAAATTCTCCTCCTTCTCTCAAACACACGCACACTTACACACTCACACTCGCGGACGTCACGCGGCATTACATTTAATGCGCAGGAGAATGATGACATCTCTCCTCCGTTCCTCTCCTCCGTGTTATAATCGTAAATATCGTCACTGGTCGACGACGAAAAGCGGCATCGAAAGCCATCGTCGTCGCGCTTTCTCCCACGCGTTCGCCTCTACTTCTTCTCCTCCTCCTCTTTTGGATAATGCGGAAAAGAAGAGTGCGAATGCGACTACTCTTTCGCCAAACTTTGATTTCACGGCGCTCGTGGCGTCCGTCGCGAACGTTTCCTCAAAATTGCCGCTGAAAGCGACGCATTGCGCGCAACCAGATCCACACACGTTGCGCGTGAATTTGATTTCTTTAGAGAATGAAAGAGTGGTGTTGCAGTGCAGCTCGCACCCGGACTTTGCGAGGGTGTTTGCTGCGTCTTCTTCTTCGACGAAGGACGGGAAAACGAAGAAGCAAGACCGATTGTCCTTCGGCGTTCTCGCGAACGAGCTTTTGCGAGACAAGATTTTAATCGATGCTCGCGTTCCGATCAAATTTGAACGCGTGGCGGTGTTTCGATTCGCCGAGCGCGTGAAAGGGGAGAGCGAATACGAGTTAGTGTGCGAAGTCATGGGGAGGAAGAGCAACGTCATCATAGTAGATTCAAAGACGAGAAATGTGGTAGCGTGTTCGCATCAGATTGGGGAGAAACAGTCGCAGGTGAGGAGCGTGGTGTTGGGGAAACCGTACGCATTTCCGCCGGCGCCTCCCGGGAAAGATCCGATGGAAGTTGGAGACTGGAAGGAGTTTCGGAAAACGCTAATCGACGACGGCGAAGATGATGGAAACAGTGGCTCACTCTCGAAAGCGTTTCAAGGCGTGTCACCGGCGTTGGAGCGCACGTTACGGGCGATAGCCGCCGACGCCGCCGCTGCGGGAGAAGAGACAGAGACAGAGACTGATAAGTATTACGAAGCGTTTTACGATGCGTTTGCGCGATGGCGCTCGAGCATCGACAACGCGTTAGAAGCAGTAGAAAATGTAGAAGAAGAAGAAGAAGAAGAAGAAGAAGGAAGAGCAAAGAATGTCAAGGCGTATTTCAGCGAGCACACGCGACAGATTCTCCTTCACGAAACCGAAATCGCCGTCTTACTCGGAGACGACGAGAATGAGGACGAAAGCAACCAAACGTTTTCGCTCGGAGCGCTCTTCGCGGAGATGTACGAAGACAAATCGAACGAAAACGAATACGAATCTGAGCGAAACGATTGTTTAAAAGCGGTAAAAAGCGCGTTGCAGAAATCTGCAAACAAAAAAGCCGCGTTTGAAAAGCAAATCAAAGCCGGCGAGAAGCACGACGAGATGTCCTTGGAAGCAGACGCGATCATGGCGTACGCTTCGCAGTACAAGAAAAACGACGATTTCGTCAGCGGGTTTGATTTCGAAACCGGAGAACCAAAAATGTTCAAGGTGGATAAAGATCTCGGCGCGATTGGTACCGCGGAAGCTCTGTATAAGAAAGCGAGAAAGTTACGTAGAACCGCCGACGCGGTGTTGCCTTTGATGGAGGAGTTAGAGAAGGAACGGGAATACTTGGAACAGGTTGAGTTTAATTTACGCGAACTGTCTCTCGGCGGAGTCGCCAACGCCGCCAACGCCGCCGCCGCCGACGACGAAAACTCTTCGTCTTCTTCTTCGTCCTCTTTGGAGGATAAGATTGTTCTCGAGGAAATTAAAATCGAGCTCGTTCGCGCCAACTTAATGAAACCAAGAGATAAGCAATCGGCGAACGAGGCCAAAGCGATGAATAACGCGAAGAAGAAGAATAGTAACAAAAATAGCAATAGTAAACAGTCGCGGAAAGAACAACTCATGTCGGGCGTTCGACAGTACGTGGCGCCTTCGGGTAAAATCGTGCTCTGTGGTCGCAACTCTCGAGGAAACGAAGCAGTCTCTTTGCACCTTTCGCAGCCTCAAGACGTGTGGTTTCACGTTCGCGGGGCTCCAGGTTCGCACGTTGTTTTACGACAACAACCCGGTGCGGTCGCGAGCGACGAAGATATGCAGTTTGCGGCAGATTTAGCCGCCTTCCATTCGAAACTTCGGAACGATGGAAAGGTTCCCGTGAGTTACACGTCGCCGAAGAACGTTCGTAAACCGAGCGGCGTGTCGAGACTCGGCATGGTGACGATAACTAAGGAAGAGGTGATGGTTGGACGACCAGACGATAGTATATCGTTTAAAAACGGAGAAACTGGTCGCGCGAGAGGTGATATTAATGCCGAAGATGAGTTCGACTGAGCATATTATTCATAACACCGTGTGTGTTGTGTGGATGTAAAAAAATGTATCAAATTAATCAGTTTAGATAGTAAATTATATAAACCTCCTCGTTTCGTTCTGCCGTCGTCACCATCGCCGTTCGTCATCGTTTTGCAACTCGTTTTATCCTCTTTCTTTCTTTCTTTCTCTCTCTCTCAGCGCCCGCCTCTCTAAGTTTTTTCTTTCTTTCTCTTCTGTGTTTCGTATAAAAAATTACGCCCCTTCCGCGGACTTCAAAAACGGATCGATCGGTTTGCCCAACGCGTAGACGATGAAACCAATCTCGCTCAAGTGCGCGTGGTCCAAAATGTTTCTACCGTCGAACACAAACGCCGGTTTGTGCATGACTTGGTAGATTTCTTTCCAGTCGTACGTCTTGAACTCGTCCCATTCAGTCATGATGGTAACGGCGTGCGCATCCTTCAACGCATCCGTCGGGTTCTTGTAGCACGTGATGCTCTTCATAGCTTCCTCGCCCATGTCCATTCTGACTTGTTCTTCCGGCACTTGCGGGTCATACAACGCAATCTTGGCACCATCTTCAATCATCCCAGCCGCGACGTCAATCGCCGGCGTTTCGCGAGTATCCCCGGTGTCCTTCTTAAACGCAAAGCCGAGCATGGCAATTTTCTTGTTGCGAATGGTGTTGAACATGGCGGAAACAACTCTTCTCACGAATCTCGTCTTTTGGTAATCGTTCATGCCGACGACGGAGTACCAGTAATCGGCAACTTCTTGCAAACCGTGGCACTCGCAAATGTACGCTAAGTTCAAGATATCTTTTTGAAAGCACGAACCGCCGAAACCAACCGAGGCGTTCAAAAACTTCGGGCCAATTCTGGAGTCTTTACCAATCGCAAAGGAGACTTGAGAAACGTCCGCTCCCGTGCATTCGCACAACGCTGAGATGGCGTTGATGGAAGAAATTCTTTGGGCCAACATGGCGTTCGCGGTCAATTTACTCAACTCCGCGGACCACAAGTTGGCGGTCAAAATTCTCTCCCTCGGCACCCAGTTCGCGTACACGTCAACCAACGCGGCGCACGCCGCCGTACCGCGGTCGTTTTCAATCTTACCACCGATCAAAACGCGATCCGGCGTGGTCAAATCATCAATCGCGGTCCCTTCCGCCAAAAACTCTGGGTTGGACAAAATGTCAAAGTGCACGCCCGGCGCCGGGCAGTTTCTCAACAAAACTTTCTCAATCGCCTCCGCGGTTCTCACCGGAACCGTAGACTTCTCGACGATAATCTTATCGCTGGTCGACCACGCGGCAATGTTTCTGGCCGCAGACTCCCAGTACGTCAAATCCGCGGCTTTCCCTTTACCCAAACCAGTCTTCTTCGTCGGCGTGTTCACCGAGACGAAGATGCACTGCGCCGCTCGGATAGCCGCCTCGCAGTCCGTCGAAAAGAACAAGTTCTTCCCTCTGCACGCTTTGACGACTTCATCGAGCCCGGGTTCGTAGATCGGGAGATTATCCGAGTTCCACGCGTCGATTCTTTGTTGGTTCAAATCCACCACGGTCACCTGTTGAGTTCGCGACGACGACGACGCGACGAAAAAAGAACACGCCCGGACGACGAAAACGAGAGACAGAGAGATTAGTCAGTTTGTGATTAGTGTTACATTTTCCCCATCGACGCGCCTAAAGGAAAGATAAAAAAACTGCGCGCGCCTCTCCCTCCCGATGAAAAGAGATCTCGAACGAAACGCGGCTATACGAGAGAGAGAGGGAGAGAGACACCATCGTCTCGATAAAAAGACGACGAGGAGGATCTCTGGCGCTCTCGTGCGCTCAGAGAGAGAGAAAAGAGGATTTTTTCTCGCTCTTCTTTGGGGAAAAAGAAAAGAGAAAGATAAAAAAGGCGCTGTCGCGCGCTGTCGCGGCTCACTCACCTCGATGTGCGGGCACTTCAGAGCGATCATGGCCATGGTCGGACCACCGACGTACCCGGCGCCGATGCAGCAAACTTAAATCAGAGAGAGAGAAAGAGAGAGGTAAGTGAATGTATTTACCAACAAAAGCCGCGCTGGCTAAAAAACAAAACTCCGAGACCGATCTCGACGAAAGGATCTCTCTTCCGACGAGACGACGAGGAGAGAGGAAAACGACGGACGACGCTCAAAAAAGAAGAAAAGAGAGAGAGAATGAGAGAGAAAGGCGAGAGAGAATTCGTACTTTTGGTAATCTTGACCATTGTATTCTTTTCTCTTCTTTGTTCGTGTGGTGTCGCGAACGCGTGTGTTGCGTGCGTGTGTAAAGATGAGGAAAAAAAGAACAGAGAGCCACAAAAAAATTTGAGAGGTCACGAAACAAAAAAAACAAAAAAGAGGCACAAACGCATCAACACGAGAGAGAGAGAGAGAGAAAAGACGAGAGACGTATATCGGAGGCTTTTTGTCGTTGGTTCCGACTTTGAGAGAGGCTTTGTTCTTTTGTAATGATGGAAAACTGTTTGAAGGAAAACGAAAAGTTCTTCGCGAGTGTGGAAAAAAAGAAGAAAAAAAGAACGCAAGAGAGCAAAGAGGGACCCGAATGATGATTGGCGAAAGGACCGCGGCGGTTTCAGACAAATTCCAGGCGAGTTGAGGTACACGTATGTATATATAAATACATGAAGGAGAGAAACAAATCTATCGGTATCTATTAATGCTGTCGGGCACGTTCCACAAAACGCCGTTCGTCGCCGTGGCGACGACGGTGATTAAGAGAGGCACGGCGACGGCGATGACTAATCCTACGGTTAATTCGTTCCACGGGCCGTCGCCGACGTATTCGTCGCCCTGCCACTTGTCGGAATAAAGATCCGGTCGTTCTTTCTCGCCTTGGGAAGGACGAGCTATTCTCTGATTGTTGTTGTTGTTAGCAGCCGACGCCGACGGGGAAGCTGCCGCCGACGAAGAGGAAGCACCACTCATCATCGCGCGTCGAATCTCGTCTTCCTCGATTTGTCTCCTCTCTTCTTCCTCTTCGTCTCCAGCTTGCAACGCTTTCGCGTACTCCACCATCTCCCGCGTGATCGATTGTTCCTTCTCAAACGTCAACTGAATATCATAGGCTCTCGTCGATCGAATCGCATCCATCGCTCGAACAAAAGTCACATTTTTCGGTATTTGCCACATTTCTGATTTATCCACCGGGTCGGTGATTGCTACTAATCGCATGCCGGGTTTGATACCTTTCTGCTCCGCCTCCGAATCGAACGCTACGCCGGAGACGTAAATCGCTCGATTTTCATCTCCAATGGCTAGCGAATCCCACTGAATGGCTCTTCGAGCGACGATCGTTTGCACTTCCACCGTGAACGTTTCTTTCTCTCCCTTATCGTTATCATTACTGCTGCCACCAATAGTGGTCGTGAACGTCGCTTCGTTGCCCTCCGAAGAAGCACTCGCCATTCTCCTCGTCGTCGAACGAGGACGACGTCGAAGCGCGTTCGTCGTCGTCACTTTCCCATCGCGAGAAGAAGAAGAAGAAGATGAAGAAGAAGAAGATGATGAAACGGTAGCGCTTAAAGAGGAGCGAAGAGCAACGCGAGAAGAGGAAGATAACGACAGAGATGATGCCATCGTAATTCGCGGTTGTTGTTCTTATTTATTTATTCGCTCTGTCTCTCTGTGTCTCGTGCGGGCAAATACTCACGACGAGTAAACGTGGTTGCGTCGAGCGTATCTATACGAGAGCACAAAAAATGTTTAGGGTTTAGATGTGAGACCCTAAACAGCATTTCACTCGAAAGAGAATTTGTTTGAAATTTCACACACTTACACGCACGAAAAACAAAAACAAAAACGGCATGTCTGTCGCGTTGTGCTGCTGTTCGACGTCGTCCGCTGCGACGACGTCCGCGTCCGCGTCCGCGTCCGCATCGCTCTCCAGGAAAAGATCGACTTCGGGGGGGTGCGCTAATAACAATCACAGCATCAGTAGTAGGAATAATAATAATAATAATAATAATATGTACGAGGACGGCGGTTTTAGAAAACTTCATCATCGCGGGCGGCCGCAACGACAGAACGCGCGTTGTCGAGGTTTCTCCTCTTCTTCTTCTTCTTCTTCTTCCTCGTCGAGAGCGACGAGGATCGTCGCCAGAGCTGCTGCTTCGGAAGGAGAAGGTGGAGGAGTGAAAGAGGAGCGGTACATGGCGAGAGGCGTTTCCGCGTCTAAAGAAGACGTGCACAAAGCCATAAAAAACGTCTCGAAAGGTTTGTTTCCCAAGGCGTTTTGTAAAGTGGTTCCGGACATCGCGATGGATCCGGAATATTGCACGTGCGTCCACGCGGACGGGGCGGGGACAAAATCTTCGCTCGCGTACGCGTACTGGAAAGAGACGGGAGATTTGAACGTGTGGAGAGGCATCGCGCAAGACTCTGTGGTTATGAATACGGATGATTTGTTATGCATCGGGTGCGCGGACGACATATTGTTGTCGTCGACCATCGGGAGGAATAAAGGGTTGATTACTGGGGAAGTTTTGACGAATTTGATCGAAGGGACAGAGGATGTGCTGAAGACGATGCGAGAGTGTGGGGTCGGGATTACGAGCACGGGAGGGGAAACCGCAGATCTTGGGGATTTGGTGAGAACGGTGGTGGTCGATTCCACCGTATGCGCGAGAATGAAAAGAGAAGACGTGATTTCGAACGATAAAATTCAAGCCGGCGATATCATCGTCGGGTTTAGCTCGTACGGACAAGCTTCGTACGAGACGGAATATAACGGCGGGATGGGATCGAACGGGTTGACCAGCGCCAGACACGACGTGTTTGCGAAATCTGTCGGCGAGAAGTATCCGGAAACGTTCGATCCAGCGGTTCCAGAAGATTTGGTGTATTCCGGGAAGTATCAGTTGACGGATATCGAACCAGAAACTGGGATGACGGTTGGAAAGTTAGTTCTTTCACCGACGCGAACGTACGCGCCGGTCGTTCGAGCGATTTTGGACGAAGTTGGCGAGAAACGAAAAGAGGAAATTCACGGCATGGTGCATTGCTCAGGAGGCGCGCAAACAAAAGTTTTACACTTCGTGGACGACGGGTTACAGATTATTAAAGACGACATGTTCGACGTCCCTCCGTTGTTTCGATTAATCCAAGAGTGTTCGAATACGGACTGGAAGGAGATGTATAAAGTATTCAACTGCGGCCACAGGTTAGAGGTGTACGTGCCGTCGGTCGGCATCGCGAATAGATTGATCGAGTGCGGGAAGAAGTTTAACATCGACAGTAAAATTATCGGACGAGTGGAAGAGAAGAGCGGCAAGAGTCAAGTCACGGTAATTAGCGAGTACGGAGAGTTCGTGTACGATCCTTAATGTGATCCTCTTTATTGTTATTGTTGGTACTAAAATGCATGTAAAAGAGAGAGGGAGAAAAAAGAATGGAGAGAACGAGAACGAGAACGCTTTTGTTTGTTTGTTTGCGTGTTACATCGTAAGTATTATTCGAAGACTAAAACGTTGTTGTTATTATTATTATCATCTATCAAACCACCGACTGCGCGGACCCACCGGTCGGTTTCTTCTCCTCGCCGTCCTCGATCTCTTTGAGTCTTCGAACCTCCCGTCTCCTTTTCAACTCCTCGATGGGAACTCCTCTCAACTCGCTCCTATAATACACCAACCAATTCGCCGCTTGCGCTCGTCTCGTCATGTTCGGCGTCAACCCTTCCATTTTAAACCCTTTCCACCCTAACGGTCTGAGCTGTTCTTTCAAGCCGTTCTTGTATTCACTCGCGACAGATCTCGTCAAGCTCGCGCACGCCTCCTTCACCGGCTGGTCGATTTCCGGGTAATATTTCCTCGTCACGCCGATGACATCGGGAGGTTCCGGAAACCGCTTCGCCCAGTTCGGGAACACCTTATCCGATACCTTCCACTTCTCCGTCGCGGTTAACGTCTCCGGATCTAATTCTATCTCCATCTCGTACCCTAAACATTGCCAAACCAGTTTGTTCACCTCCTCGTCCGAGAGTTCCGACTGAACGATTTGCAAGAGCACTTCGTTCCGAATCGGGTCCAACGCGCCGTCGTGTTCGCTCGGGTCCCACGGTTCCGCGCCAGAATCCGAAAGACCTTCAGACGAAGCGCGCGTTTTCAAAATCGCACCTCTGGAAAACCCGACGTTCCCACTTCTCTTCGCGCCTCTCGGCGTCCTCTCGTTCTCGTCGTTTGGATAACGCGTTCGAGAAGCAAAAGCGCTTCTTCTCTCTTCTTCGATTTCATTCTTACCCGAAGAAAAAGAAGAAGAAAAAGAGCAGCACGTCGTCGAGCCGCTCTGTCGTCGAGAACAGAAAACTCTGTTGGTGTTGCCGCGCGCGCGGACGACGGCGGCGGCGACGACCGTTGTTGTCGTCGTCGTCGTGAACATAGTTTTGCTCTTTTATGGTGCGTGAAATTTCCGATTTTTCTTTTTCCCCAAAAAAACGAACCCAAAGAGGGGAAGAAAAGAAGAAAAATTGCCTCCATAAACTTGACTTGAGCGCGCATAAATCGGACAACAGATACGCGCACACAGACGCACGGGCGCATTTTCATTACAAAAAAAGGTATGAGAGCAACGTTCGCGCTCGTCGCGTCGTCGCTCGTGCTCGTCTGCGTCTTGCGCACGTTGAGATATTTTAGCGCGAAAAACAATCCGAGCTCGGTGAAAATGCAAGTGTTTCTCTCGTGGACGTTGAGCGTGTCTATTTTGACGCTGGTGCCGTTGGACGTCGGGTACGCGCTCTCGAGAATGAACGACGACGGGCAAAACGGAGAAGATAACGACGAGAGTGGCAGCAACGACGACCCCGGGAACGCTTCGACGACGATGGGAGTCATGTGGGGGTTGACGTACTGGTCGACTTTTTTCCTCACGTGGGTGATTTTACCGTTGCATCAGATTTACGAGGACAGCGGAGACTTTACGTTCGCGTCGAGGTGCGCGACCGCTTTGAGAGAAAATATGATTTTCTACGGAGTGTTAGTTGGGATATTATTCGTCGGCGCGACTGGGTTGCTCTTTTTCGGGTCGTTAGATGCGTCGAGTTTGAGCGCGTACGGCATCGTCGTCGCGAACGCGTGGGGTATTTCGACGGGTATTTTGCTCGTCGGGTACGGTTTAGTCGAAGTGCCGAGAGCGTTGTATAAGAGATCGTTTTTAGACGATCGACCGACGAGGGCGTATAAAAGAGTCGCGCACGTTTCTAGGAGTTTACAAGAAGCGCACGAAGATTTGAAGAAGGTGTGCAGAGCGGTCGCGACGACGGCGAGGGTGATGCCGAGAAGACACGAGTTGAGATGGGCGATGGAGATCATCGAGAGCGAAGTACCAGACGCGGAAACTTTACGTGTGGAAAGTAGCAATAGCGGTAATACCAATATTAATAACTCTCAATTAGGACCATCGTCGCCCATGCAACCAACTCGGAGTAATAGAAGAGGGTCATACGGGGAAATGAACGCCATGGGAGTGATGATGGACGACGACGATGACGACGCGATGTTAGATTACGATTACGATTTAGAGAAAGATTTAGCGAGGTTGAGAAGACGATTAAAACGGTCTTTGCGAGTGTACAGAAGGACGCGAGCACAGTACGTGGAAGCGGTGGAAGACGCGTTCCAAGCCGAAGCGACGTATCAAACGAGCAGATCTACGCACGGAAGATTGATCAAACCTCCCTCTGCGGGCGGTGGGATAGTCTCGCAAGATTTGTTACAGAACGGATCTGCTTTACGAGACGGTGGCGGTGCGTCGTCGCCCTCGTCATCAATCAGAAGCATCAGAGACTCGATTGAAAAGTTTTACAGGTGCACGTTTGAACCGATGACGTGTAAAGTCTTGGCTTTCTCTTTCGGCTTTTTGTCGTTGGCGATTATTTTAGCCGAGAGTACAATTTGGACCGGAGACGCGTTAGGTGAGCACGCCACTCTCTCCTTATTCGGCGTAATCGTCGAACACAACGTGAACAACGCTTTGACTTTACACTTGGCGATTTTCGTGCCTTTATTTTACGTGTGCTTTTGCGCGTACTTATCGCTCGGTCGATTGGGGATGTTTTCGTTTTACACGTTGGTGCCGTACGGAACGGACAGTTTATCGCTGTTGTTCAACGCGTCTTTGGTGTGCAGATACTCCGCACCGTTGGCGTATAACTTCTTGGCGCTGTTACCGGTGTTGTCTCGCCCATCGGTGCCTCCGACGACGTTCGCGAAGAAAATGGCCGAGCACATTCCGGAAGCGGCGCAGAGATTCAACACGATCGTTCCTGGATTTTTAGCCATTTATTGCGCCCTGATTGCCTTTGATGCGTTCGATGGCATTGCCAGTTACGGGTGGAAAATTTTGTGTTGTTGCTGCCCCGCTCGATTACGAGGAGGCTCGAGCGGTCGAAGCAGTTTGCACCATCGAACTTCAATCGGCTCGGACGGGTTCGGCTCGAACATGATTGGCGACCAAAACGCGTTTCACTTCGCATCCGCTAA
>Ga0182095_1015087_pt1 | contig 29821 bp, 30 predicted proteins | sample 041ome_19_FD_127784 | JGI IMG/M metagenome (GOLD analysis project Ga0182095, IMG submission 127784) | Metatranscriptome of coastal salt marsh microbial communities from the Groves Creek Marsh, Georgia, USA - 041412BS metaT (Metagenome... | ecosystem: Environmental > Aquatic > Marine > Intertidal...
AATGTTATTCAGACTGATTACTTCAGAAATGATCCAAGGAATCTGACCAATCTGACGGTGAACTATGAGCAGAATGACTGGACTGTGCAGTTCTATATCCGCAACCTGACTGACGATGTTTATATCGCTTCAGCCAGAGAAGGCTGGATTGGTTACGGTGCACCCAGAACTTATGGTGTCAGTGCGAGAATGAACTTCTAATCATTAGTAATTAGATTTAAAGTTCTTTAAGTCAAAAAAGCCTTTCGCAATTTGCGAAGGGCTTTTTTTATTTCTTGGATTTAAGATTAGCTTAGCGTATTAGTTTTATACAATTTAAGCCCTTTACCGATGTTTGTAATTATCTCGGCAAGTGATGCTGACAAGCTAAAGAAACTAATTCAACAGCAAATCCTGGCCTGGAAAAATCAGGTCGCTATTCAATGCATTAAGGCGCTTCAAACTGGTTACAGTCAGACCAAAGCGACGAGCAATAGCAGCCAGATTATCGCCATGTTGTACTTTGTAGAATTGAGGGCTTGGTGCAGAAGCAGCAGTGTGTAAGGTTAATTCCTGATTCGTATAAATCGTCGTTCCCCGAATGCCATTCCAGCTTTGGATGTCCCTGACAGATACGTCAAATCTCTCGGCAATCTGCCCCAGCGTATCACCACGACGGACTTTGTAAATTATTGGGACAACCAGGTCGTCTACGACATCATCACTCAGGCTGACTGCCATCAATAGGTTTTCCGGCGTTGAGCCAGCCTGTTCTACCAGTTGAAAACCCTCAGCGAGTCTTATGGGGCGGTATACTGCTTCACCATAATGAATTAATTGCCTACTTGTAACGCTTATTGCGAGGGAGATAGAAGCATTAATGCCTCTGCCTGGGATCATTAGTTCCTGCCCCGGAAAAATCAGATGATTGCGAATATTATTTGCTGCTTGTAAATCCTCTACTGTCGTTTCAAAACGACGTGCAATACCAGCAAGCGTGTCTCCGGAACGAATGGTGTATTCTGTTGGTGCTACTTTTTCCTCTTCAGGCAGTAGAGTAAAAGCGCTAATAAAATGCTGATAACTTCCTGCCGGAATTTTTAAAGGAAAAGCTTCTGTAGCATCGGGTAGAGTAGCCTTCCGTACAGATGGGTTAAGGTTTTTTATCGTTGCCAGATCAACACCAGCGAGTTCAGCTGCGCTTTCCAGACTGAGCATTCCGTTGACCATCACGATGTCGTAACTGTATTCCTGGCCAAGATCATCAACTTCAATACCATAGCGTTCAGGGTCAGAAACAATTAACGCAGCGGCGATAAACTTGGGGATAAAATTACGTGTCTGTTGAGGCAGATAAGGATAAATTTCCCAGAATGAAGGTGGTTTATCAATTGACCCGCCGGCACGATTTACTGCTCGTGTAATACAGCGGTAGCTGCAGTTGTAGCCAGCCAAGGCGAGATGCCAGTTGCCACTGTATGTTTCATAAAGTGTTTTTAAATGTTTGGCTGCGGCACGGGTAGAAAGTTCAGGATCCATTCTTTCATCTATCCAGCTATCAACTCGCAAACCTTCACCGCGTGCGGTTGCCGGCATGAATTGCCACATTCCAGCGGCGCCCACATAACTTCTTGCAATCGGGTTAAGGGCGCTTTCGCTTAAAGCCAGATATTTAAGTTCATCAGGAATGCCTTCTTCAGCAAAAATGGTTTCAATCATTGGAAACCATATATGGCCACGCTCAATCCAGAGCTTTAAGAGGTTTCTGCGATTCTGCAGATAATCATTGATTTCGAGTTCCACAACCCGATTGGCTGTCATGGCTATTGCAGGTTCAACCGGCTCAATACTTTCGCGTTCTACAGGAATAGGTTCCAGCAGAATATTTTCAATGTCACGGTCGCCTGAGCTGCCGGCTGAACTTACCAGGTTTTCGACAACTTGTTCGGAATTATTATCTTCGGCAATTATTTGATCCGGTGTGCTTACTTCTTTTGAGGGGCCAGTAGTTTCAAGTGAGGTACACGCTGCCAGAATGAAACTGATTAATAGAATCACCAAGCGCGAGGGGAGGCTGGTTAAAAACAACCTTGGAGTAAAACTGGCAGATAGCAACATAATTGTCCCAAAAATTAAGAGCGGCTTCATTATCCATATTTTCCAGGAAATGTATAATGCAAAGCCTTTAAGTTTGAGATATGTCACGCAAAATAGGGCAATGGCAAAATGAGAGTACTCGGTATTGAAACATCCTGTGATGAAACTGGCATAGCAATATATGACAGTGATAAAGGCTTACTGGCAGATGCACTCTATAGTCAGGTTGATATTCATAGTCAGTATGGGGGTGTGGTTCCAGAGCTGGCTTCACGGGATCACATCCGTAAAACGTTACCTCTAATAAAAGAAGTGATGAGCAAAGCTGCTTGTACTGAAAGTGACATAAATGGTCTGGCCTATACGGCTGGACCTGGCCTTTCCGGGGCTTTGCTGGTTGGTGCTTCCATTGGGCGCGCATTGGGTATGACCTGGGATATTCCCACTATCGGTGTACACCACATGGAAGGTCACTTGCTGGCACCCTTGCTGGAAGAAAAAGGCCCTGAGTTTCCTTTCGTGGCTTTATTGGTATCCGGTGGCCATACCCAACTTGTTGAAGTGGAAAGTATCGGCTCCTATCGCTTGATCGGGGAGTCATTGGATGATGCCGCCGGAGAAGCCTTTGATAAAGTTGCCAAGATGCTGGGGTTGCCTTATCCCGGTGGACCACACATTGCAAAACTTGCAGAAAGTGGAGAGGCAGGGCGTTTTGTTTTTCCAAGGCCGATGACTAACCGTCCCGGTCTGGACTTTTCTTTCAGCGGTCTGAAAACATTTACGCTCAATACGATTCTGGAATTGTTGGACGGTGGCACAGATACCACGATGCTGGATCAACAAAGTAAAGCGGATATTGCCCATGCTTTCCAGGAGGCCGTGGTAGATACGATGCGCATTAAATGCCAGCGGGCTTTGCAACAGACAGGCATGCAGACTTTGGTTATTGCCGGTGGCGTCAGCGCAAATCTTAGATTAAGAGAAGTGCTGGCTGTTATGGCAGAAAAAGAAAATGGAGAGATCTATTACCCGCGCCTGCAGTATTGTACTGATAATGGTGCCATGATTGCTTATGCAGGGTGTCAGCGCTTGCTTGCTGGCCATCATGATGATTTAACAATACAGGCCAAACCACGCTGGCCTCTGGAACAACTGGCATCAATCTGAAAACGTTGAGGTTTACGGGAAAAAATTATGGATATTGTGTATATAAGAGGCTTGGAAGTAAAAACCGTTATCGGAATTTATGACTGGGAAAAAGAGATAAAACAGAAGATCACTATTGATCTTGAAATGGCGAGTGATATAAAAAAAGCCGCAGCGACTGATGAAATTGACGATGCGCTGGACTATAAATCGGTATCCAAACGTTTAATTGCTTTTGTTGAAGAAAGCGAATTTCAGCTCATAGAAACCCTGGCTGAAAAAATCTCTGAAATTGTTTTATCAGAATTCAATGTGAGCTGGTTGAAGCTTTCTCTTGGCAAGCCGGGAGCTGTAACCGGTTCGAGAGATGTAGGTGTCATCATCGAAAGAGGAGTTAAACAGCCTTGACCTGGGTAGCTTTGAGTCTGGGTTCGAATATTGAACCTGTGACAAATATCCGTTCCTGTCTTGATGCCCTGTTATTAAAATTCAGTGACATGAGTCTGTCATCAGTTTTTGAAAGTGAGGCAATAGGTTTTCAAGGTGATAATTTTCTGAACATGGTAGTTACATTTGAAACAGGTGACTCATTGGATACGCTAATTAGCACGATAAAAAAAATTGAAGATGATTGTGGCAGGGACCGTAGCCAGCCCCGCTTCAGTGGCAGAACACTGGATATTGATGTGTTACTGTATGGTGATAAATCAGGGACATATTCGGATATCGAACTGCCGAGGCCAGAAATAATCAGAAATGCCTTTGTATTGTGGCCATTGTCGCAATTATCCGGTCATCGTCAACATCCCGACTTAAAAAAAACTTACAAGCAGTTATGGGAAGATTTCGATAAAGCATCGCAAAGATTATGGCCGATTGACTTTGAATGGCATGGGCGCAGAATTTCTGAAAAACTTGTACAGTAAATGCTATGACTGACTCTATTTTAACTTCAGAAGAAATGACTAAAAGGCTTGATTTATTAAACGGGTCTTTAGATGTTGCATGGACCCTTGCGGCAGGAAAATTAAGCAAGACTTTTGTTTTTGCCAACTTCATTGAAGCCTTTGGCTTTATGAGTAAAGTTGCACTTTATGCTGAAAAAATTGACCATCATCCTGAATGGTCCAATGTTTATAAAACAGTCAAAGTCCAACTGGTCACACACGAAGTTGGCGGTATTACAGAAAAGGATTTTGACCTGGCAGAGAAAATGGAAGCTTTATCTCGCTAGGCCCAACAAACTAAAGCGCATTAATTAAACGCCTGCCGCCATCAACATTAAGCACCTGCCCGGTGGTATAGGTACTGTTAATTAAAAAGGCTGCAGCCTTGGCAATATCCTCTGGTTTACCAAGATAATTCAGACAACTTATGGATAAAGGATCAATATCCTCAGCTTCCGCTTCGGGTTCTTTCCCCGTTTGATTAGGCGGCAGGATAAAACCGGGTGCAATGGCATTAACCCGTATTAGCGGAGCAAGTTCACTTGCCAGTGAACGGGTTAAATTATTCAGGGCCGCTTTAGCCATGCAGTATACAAGATAATCTTTGCGTCCCGTTTTTGCAGCAATATCACTGATATTGATGATGCAGCCCTGGGTTTCCTTTAAAGCTGGCGCGCAGGCTTTACATAAAAAAGCCGGCGCATGGGCATTGGTTCCCATTAAATCTTGCCACTGTTCTTCATTAATATCTGTTAAAGGTGTTGGATAAAAACTGGAAGCATTATTAATAAGGACATCAATTTTGCTGTATTGTTTTAGAATACTGTTTACCAGTTTTTTTATAGCGTGAGTATCCAGAAGCTCCGCTTCAAAACAGCTAACAGAATCAGCTCGAAGCTGGTTTAGCTCTGTCGCCAAGGCTTCAGCGGCAATTTTGGAATGACGATAATGCAAGGCTATATTGAAGCCAAGCCTGTGTAAATGTCTGCTGATACTTGCCCCGATTCTTGTTGCGCCACCCGTTACAAGAGCGACTTTTATAACAGGGGAATCATTCTTCATGATTTAATTTGTTTAAATAATTTTCGATGGTCTCAAGTCGTAATAAACGCAGCTGAACGCCAATTTCTTCATTTTCATAACCAGCTTCAATTATTACACTGGAGTCAACTTCCTGACACAGTTTGAGCGCCCTTAATAAGGAACGGTTTTTAAAATCAATGTGACTTTCTTCTTTCTCAGAAGCTTTGAGGATTGCCTTGCAGGCCGTAAGGAAAAACTGGAAACGTTCCGGCCGGCGCAGCGCATCACACTCTTCAAAAAGTTTTAATATTGGCTCTGCTTCACTTAGTGTTAAGGCAGCATGAGCATCCCAATATTGGCAGGTTATGGTGGCCAGATCCTTGTGGTCATTGGGGATTTTCAAGCGTTGGCATAAGGCATCAAGTTTTCTTAAATTCTTCACGAACGAAAAGTCATGCGTTACCGGCAGTTCGTAACATAAGGCGGAAAAACGTATTGCAGTATCAGAAGTCAACTCTGCAGCTTTCGTTAAAGCCATTAAACTCAGTCTGGCTTTTTCCTGCGAAATACCGAATAAGCTTTCGACTTCCTGCATCACAACCCCCAGGGCATAACAGTCACGCAGGGTAAGTATAAAAAAGGCTGGTGTGGTTTCTCCCAGAGCTCTTCTGAATTCCTGCCAGACACGCTCCGCAGGCAGTTCATCCAGTTCACTGTTATTCACCAGATGCTGCATGAGATCCAGGGTTTCCTGAGCAACAGTAAAACCCATATGCGCGAAACGCGCGGAAAAGCGTGCAACCCGTAAAACCCGTAAAGGGTCTTCTGAAAATGCTGGAGAAACATGACGCAATATTTTATTTTTTAAATCTTCCTGACCGCCATAAGGGTCAATTAACTGACCCTCATCATCTTCCGCCATGGCATTGATTGTCAGATCCCTGCGCAAAAGATCTTCTTCAATCGTGATGGTAGGATTGGTATCGACACTGAAAGCAGAGTGACCCAGGCCGGTTTTTTTCTCCGTACGAGCCAGGGCATATTCTTCTTTGGTTTCAGGATGGAGATAAACCGGAAAATCTTTGCCAACCTGCTGGTAACCCAGTTCAAGCATCTCTTCGGGGGATGAACCCACCACAACCCAGTCCCTGTCCTTGACAGGCAGGCCAAGCAGTTTATCGCGGACAGCGCCGCCAACAAGATAGGTTTTCACAGATTAAGAACCTTTGATCAGTCGCATTCAACACAGAATATTTGTTTATCTTCCAGGCGTAAAGCCGTCATGCAACGGCCCCATACACAACCTGTATCAAGGGCATAAACATTCTCGGTATCCGTCACACCATTAAGCGTCGCCCAATGGCCAAACAGTATAACCATTTCCTTGCTGAGCTTCTGGTATTCATACCAGGGTTTGAAACCTGTGGGTGCCGTACTGGCTCCGGTTTTTATAGCGAGGTTTAATTGAGTTTCCTTGTTACAGAAGCGTATACGGGTGAAGTAATTGGTCAGGACCCTTAAACGTTTCATGCCGCTAAGTTCTTCATGCCAGATATCAGGCTGATCACCATACATCTTCTGAAGGAAAGTCATATAATTTTCTCCACGCAGGGCATGTTCGATTTCATTGGCATAACCTAAAGCCTGATTAAGGGTCCAGCCAGGAGCCAGACCAGCATGAACCATTAAAAAAGCCTGCTTGCCTTTGTCGGTTTCCAGATTTTCATAATGCAAAATAGGCAAATTACGCACCCATTCACAGAGTTCCGCACAGTCGGGCGCACCAAGTAATTTTTTCAGGGTTTTCTTCTTGCCGCCCTTATAGGCGCCTGTTGCCAGAGCCATAAAGTGGAGGTCATGGTTACCAAGTACCGCAGTAAAAGCCGGCCCAAGGTCTTTCAAAAAACGTAAGGTCTTGAGGGAAGCAGGGCCTCTATTTACGAGGTCTCCAACAGACCACAAACGGTCTTTGGCAGGATCGAAATTAACTTTGTCAAGTAACTTTATTAAAGGCTCATAGCAGCCTTGAATATCCCCTACAGCGTAAACTGCCATCTATTAATACTCCCCAGCTCAGTTATCGCAAAGGATTCAGTGCAGCATATTGGGCGTAGCCAATACAAAGGGAGGAATTTCAGCATCAAAATTTTCTCCATTTTCTGCCTGCATGGTATAGCTACCTTTCATATCACCAATACTGCTATTGATAATGGTACCGCTTGTATACTCAAAACTTTCACCAGGTTTTATAAAGGGTTGCTGTCCCACTACGCCCTTGCCTTTAACTTCTTCTACTTTATTGTTCTGGTCAGTAATAATCCAGTGTCTATGTAGCAGTTGGACAGTGTCACTGCGATTATTTTGGATATTGATCGTATAAGAAAATGCGTGAGCATTATTGAGGAGGTCTGATTGTTTATCCAGGTAACGGGTCTTAACGCTGATAGATATGCCGTAATCTGTTGCTGATTTCTGATCCATGGCATTCAACCCGGGTTTAAAGGAAAGGCTTATCGCAAATGTTTGCAGATTCTAACATAGTCCTCAAGAGAAAGGTTTTCAGGTCTTAAATTTGGACTGATATTTAAGGACTCCAGTTCTGCAGCGCTGACCAAGCCGTTTAGGTTATTACGTATGGTTTTTCTGCGTTGAGCAAAAGCCTGGCGTAACAACTCAGAAAGTTGCGTGGATGAAACCAGCTTGTCGGGTGCTTGTTTTAGCGGAGTGAGTTTTACTATCGCAGATTCAACTTTTGGTGCCGGGGAAAAGGCTGAAGGGGGGACATTAAATAACTTTTCGACCTGACAGTGATATTGCACCATGATGCCAAGCCGACCGTAACTTTTAGAACCGGGGCTGGCTGCCATACGTTCCACGACTTCCAGTTGCAGCATAAAAAGCATGTCTTTGATGCCGGGAAGGAATTTAAGCAAATGGAAAATCAAGGGGGTGGAAATATTATAGGGCAGATTGCCTACAATGCGCGCTGGCTGAGATGACGATAACAGGCTATTGAAATCTATTTTCAGAACATCATTTTCGTGCAAATGAAAGTTGGTCGAACCGGCAAAATAGTCACGCAGATAAGCAGCCAGATCACGGTCAATTTCGATAGCATGCAGTTCAATATCGTCGTCGAGTATCAGTTTGGTGAGGGCTCCCTGACCCGGCCCGATTTCAATAATTTTATCCCCTGAGATAGGCGTTATCGCTTTTGCTATTTTCTCCAAAATTGCAGTGTCGGTCAGAAAGTTTTGACCAAAGCGTTTACGGGCACGATGCGAAAAATTTTTTTCTGACACGTTAGGGGTGATCAATCTGCTTATGGCTTAATGTAGCGGCCATCGAAAACGCTGCCAATAAACTACCCGACCCTGCTTTGCCGCTGCCCGCTAGTTCGAGGGCAGTCCCATGATCAACAGATGTGCGGATAATGGGCAGACCCAAAGTGATATTAACAGCTTCGCCGAAACCTTGAGCTTTTAACACCGGTAAACCCTGGTCGTGGTACATGGCCAGCACGGCATCGGCAGTATCCAGATATTTAGGTGTGAACAGGGTGTCGGCTGGTAAAGGGCCACGCAGATTTAAGCCTTCTTTCCTTAGCTTGTTCAATACCGGCTCTATTATGTCAATCTCTTCAGAACCTAGATGGCCACCTTCGCCGGCATGTGGATTCAAGCCACAAACCAGTATGGCAGGATCTTCGATCCCGAATTTTTGCTGTAAATCCTGATACAGGATGCGGATTGTTTGCTCCAGATGGGGTTTGGTGATTGCGGCCGGGACTTTGTTTAAAGGCAAATGGGTTGTTACCAGGGCCACTTTCAACTTACTGCTTGCCAGCATCATAACGACTCTGTCGCGCTTGCAGTGCTCGGCTAAATATTCTGTATGCCCGCTAAAAACAATGCCAGCATCGTTAATGATGCTCTTTTGAACCGGTCCGGTTACCAGGGCCTGGAAATTGTTGTTGAGGCAGCCTTGGATTGCTGTATCCAGGCAAGCAAGAACATACTGGGCATTAGCGGCATCAAGCACCCCGCATTGCACAGGTTTTTCAAGCGGTGTTGGTATTAGCCACATCGCCCTCTGATCAGCGCTGAATTCTTTGAATGGTTTAATCGGAATATTTATTTCTAACAGCTTTGCTCGTTCCGCCATTAAATTTTCATCGGCGATGAACACAGGAACAGTCCCATCAAGAGCCGGGTTATTTTTTGCAATGTAGTCTTGTGCAAGTTGCAGACAAATATCAGGTCCGATACCTGCCGGTTCACCAGGAGTAATGGCGATGAGTGGCGCTGGATTAGTTGCTGTCATCAAGCCTGATGTCGACGTAAGCAGTATCCCTGATTTCGGTCAGCCAGTTTTCCAGCTCATTATCATATTTACGTTCCCGTAAAATTTGTTCAGCCTGGAAGCGGGCATTTTCTTCAGTGACATCTTCGACTTTTCGATCCATGACCTGGGCAATATGCCAGGCATTTTCATTTTGAAAGGGTTGCGACAGTTCACCAATCTCCAGTTGACTGGCAACGGCTTCAAATGCTGGTGGCAGTTGTCCTTCAGTTACCCAGCCAAGGTCACCACCAGAGACCATCGAGCCTGGATCATCAGTATATACCCGGGCCAAGTCACCGAAGTCTTCCCCATCCTGTATGCGTTGATAAAGCTCATGAATGAGTTCCTCAGCCTGTTGGGGAGTACGAATTTCATTAGGCTGGATCAGAATATGGCGTATCTGGGCCTGATTTACCTGCAGGTCAACTCCACCACGCTTTTCAACCAGTTTTACGATATGAAAACCGCTGTTGCTGGTAAAAGGTTCAGTAATTTCACCAACTTGCATGCCTGGTACAACTGAACGAAACATGGTTGGCAGGGCTTCAACTTTGCGCCAGCCTGCCAGGTCTCCACCACCCACAGGCAGGCCAAGAATTTCACGGGAGGCAGCAAGTTCCAAAATATCAGCGCCATCCTGCAGTTGCTCATAGATTAAATCTGCCAGTTCTTCTTGCAGCGAATTAGCGGCAGGGTTATCGACCGGCACCAGAATATGTTGCACCCGGTATTCGGGGGAAATGTCGGCTTGTGCTGCTTCAGAACGTAAATAGTTTTCAATTTCCTGGCGGGTGATTGTGATACGTTGATTGATTGAACCATTTTGCAGGTTATTGATCATCATATCTTTACGAATCTGCTCTCTAAATTCCAGATATTGCCCTTCCTGATTCAGCACTGTGCGGAATTCGTCAAAGCTCATGTTATTTTGCTGTGCGATTGCAGTTAAAGCCTGATTCAGAGTGTTGTCATCAATACGGATACCAGAACGGACTGCCAACTGAGACTGTAAACTGTCCATAATAAGTTGTTCCAGTACCTGGCTCTGCAATTCTTCAAGTGGAATACCTCTGGGTATGGTACCTGCAGCAATTTGCTCTCTGACAGAGACCATGCGCGCATCAAGTTCACTCTTTAAAATGACTTCATCGTCCACGATGGCAATAACCCGGTCACTTAATTGAGCGTGCACTGGCAGCACAGCCAGAAATAGCATGGCGGCAAATAGTGAATATATAAATTTAGTAGTTTTCAGCATAAGACCTAAAACCTGTAATGCTTTGCCCAATTAAAGAATCAATACTACCACCTAAGATGTTTCCGAGTCCTTTTAGTTCAAATTGAAAAAAAATACCGGTGTTTTCTTCGGCAAGCAAACCTGAAATTTCCGTGTTATCTACCCATTTACGTGCCACAACCCGCATGTCCCAGCAACAGTTGCTGTATTCCAGACCAATGATAGTTTCCAAATTTCGACTATATTCGTGGTCATAATTCCAGCGGCCAATGAAACTCAGATTATCTGCTAGAGGCCAGATTGCTGAAATATCCGTTTGTTTGATAAGGCCCGGTAAATTAGGGCTTTTTCGATAGCGGTAGCTAAAATTCAGGATGTGATTTATATCAGATTGGTATCGAAATTGAAAACTGCCGTTGTTTAGATTGTCGTTGTCTGTATTCCACTCGCGAAAAGCTCTGAGTCGCCAGTTTTCATTGAGATGATAGCTAAAGTCACCCGCAATGGATGCACTTGATTGCTGGAGAGGAGCGAGGGGAGTCGTCAAACCGACTCTGCGATCTTCGAAATAGTAGATCTGTCCAATACTGGCGCGTGCTTTTTCCTGCCCGGTACTGTCAAGTAATCCTGAACTCAGAGCAAGGGTCAACTGATTACTATCTCCAATCCGATCTTTGCCACTAAAGCGGTCTTCACGGAATAATTGACTGTAACCTGAAGTTAAGTTCGCGGTATCAAATAAAGGGATGTCGCTTTGATCTTCATATTCACTGTAAAGGTAGAACAATCTGGGTTCCAGTGTCTGAGTAAAGCTTTCTCCCTGTAATTCCAGTGCTCTGTCGTAAATCAGGCCGGTGTTGAGCTTGCCGACAAAGATGCCACGCTCGGGCTGGTCAGGGTTTACAAGTGCCTGATTATCCAGTTGATAGGCAGCATATTTATATTTCAGTGCCGGTTTAAAGAATACTCCGGGCGTCTCCCAGTCCCAGGCCAATTCAGGCTGCAGAGAAATACGCTGGCCAGAAAGCAGAACCCCGTTATCAATTTGAGTCTGGGTAAATGCAGAAGCATCAAAATTACGATCAAAATAGACGTATTCGGCATTGAACCCATAGCGTAAGGGGGTTGTTGTTCGCTTTTCGTAGTCCAGGTTAATACGAGGCAGGCTGGAATAGGGTTTGTTCAGGTTAGTCAGGGATTGATCTATGAGCTGATAACTTTGCAGGGCAGCCTGCAAGTGCCAGTCTGGTTGCCGGTAATTTAATTCACCCTGACGATAGAGATAACTTCTGCTACTGTCATTTAAACCCTGAGTGCCGAAGTCCTGATAGAAGTCCAGATCACTGATTGCGGAAAAATCTGCTGCAGCACTCCACGACTTACTCCATTGCGCAGCTCCCGCATAATTTATTTGCCAGCGTTTAGCTTGAGGAGGACTTTCTGACAAGGGCAGATTTACTGTTGAAGTATCAAATTGCGCGTCATCAGGTAAATAAGCCAATTCAACCTGGTTACTGGAGTTTTCGCCAAGATGGCGGCCTTCCAGGTTCAGCATTAAACCTCTCTCAGTCATCAGACGTGGTGTCAGTGTTGCGTCGTAGTTTGGAGCCAGATTGAAATAGTAAGGTGCTGATATTTCAAAACCACCTTCCTGGGTATTGCCGATGCTGGGATAAAGCCAGCCGGAGCTGCGCTCATCATTTATCGGGAAGCTGATATAAGGGATCGGTAAAATTGGGATATCTTTTACCTGAAGCACAACATTACGTGCGACACCGCGACCGCTTTGTTGGTTGAGTTCTATATTCTGGCCAATAAGCAGCCAGCTATTATCGCCTGGCTCGCAAACCGTATAACTGCCTTCAGTGATGCTAAGCGAAGCGTCTGCATGGCGAAAAACAATCTCTTCAGCACTGCCTCGTGCAGCCTGAGAAAATAACACATAGGAACTGTCACTTAATTCAGCAATAGCTTCTGATTGGTTGAAACTGGCGGAGTCGGCACCGATAACCAGACCGGGTTGCCTTAAACGTATCTTGCCGTTTAACTCGATGACAGCCTGAAGTCGGTCATAGATGCCGTTTTCAGCCTTCAGCCATATATTGTCATAACGGATGTCTATGCCGTTGCTAATGCTTGTTTGTTGCGTATCGTTATTAAATTCAGCATTGCCGGCACTGAGTATCAGGCTGCCATCTGTTATGGCTGGTGGCAGGTCTTCATCGACATATAGACCACAACAAGCATCAGGAACCTGGGCAAGTTGCTCCGTGTTCAGATTATCCAGGCTGACCCAGTTTTCCAGGGATACATCTGAAGCTGTAGATTGAGAAGCCTGTTGAGCTAGTGAGGGATTAACTAAGAATAGTGCGATTGCCGTAGACAGTGTTGTAATGTGCAAATTAGAAAATGACATAAGTCTGGGGAAATCAAGCCGCTTGGTTTTGCAGGTCACTTCTAAAATCCGGGTCGTATAGGCATAATTGATTTTAATTACTCTTATTCAGCTAAACAAGGGAAGCGCAGGAGAAGTATGTCTGGGGGCTTAGAAACAGATAGTTTATTCACAGATAGTCAGCAACGTGCCCAGGCTCTGCAAAATTGGTTTTTATCCCTGCTTGTTGATCTTTCGCCGGAAACAGAAGCCGGGAAATTTAAATTCAGTCTTGTTCAGGGTGATGCCAGTTTTCGGCGTTATTTCCGCGCTCAGGGCGATCAGACATCCTATATTTTGGTTGATGCACCACCCGCTAAGGAAGATAGCCGTCAATTTGTCAGTATTGCCAGATTGTTCGCTCAGCAGGGGGTTCAAGTCCCTGTGGTTCACCAGGCGGATTTTGAGCAAGGCTTTCTTTGCCTGTCAGACTTTGGGGATACGCTGCTTTGGTCAAAACTGAACCAGATTCAAACGGTAGGGCTTGCTGACACAGAGGCGACCACTTTTTATCACAAAGCTTTTGAACAGTTGTTGCTGATTCAGCATGTTCCCACACAAAAATTACCTTTATTTTCCGCAAGTCTGTTGCAACAGGAGATGGCATTATTCAGAAACTGGTTTTGTGAAGGTATTTTGAATTTAAAACTCAATGAGAAAGATGATGAAATCCTAAGTCAGGCTTTTGACTTGTTAAGCCAATCGGCATTATCTCAGAAACAGCTGTGCGTGCACCGGGATTATCATTCAAGAAACCTGCTTTATCTTGAAGCCGATTCATCGATAGGCGTTATTGATTTTCAGGATGCCGTGCAAGGCCCTTATAGTTACGATCTGGTTTCATTGTTGAAAGACTGTTATATCGCCTGGCCATTATCTCAGGTGCAAAGTTGGGCTTTGGCATACAGGGAATTGGCCGTGCAACACAAACTTTTCGATGTTGAAGAAAATGTTTTTTTAAGGAATTTTGACTTAATGGGAGCACAACGGCATTTGAAAGCAATAGGCATTTTTTCACGTTTATGTTTACGTGATCAGAAAATTACTTACCTGGCTGATATTCCCCGGACTTTATCTTATCTACACCAGGTGTGCGCAGAATACGCTGAATTGAAGAGTCTGCATGCCTGGCTGGAAGTTAATGTCATGCCGGATGTAGAGACTAAAATTTTATCCTTTGCCAACTCTGACAGTAGAGCCAAGATTCGTGACAAGGATATAAAAGCATGAAGGCCATGATACTGGCAGCAGGCAAAGGGGAAAGAATGCGACCCCTGACTGTAAGCACTCCCAAACCGCTATTGTCTGCGGGAGGGAAACCCTTAATTGAATATTTGATAGAGAGTCTGTGTAAAGCAGGCTTTACTGATCTGGTGATTAATCATGCCTGGCTGGGTGAACAAATTGAGGATGCGTTGGGAGACGGCAGCCGTTTTGGTGTAAACATAGTTTACTCGGCCGAAGGTGAACCTTTAAATACGGCCGGAGGTATCATCAAAGCGTTGCCAGTTTTAGGAAGTGAACCTTTTGTTCTGGTGAATGGTGATATCTGGACCGATTATTCTTTTTCTGCCTTAAAAGCTTATTCAGATATGCAACAATTTGCTCATTTGGTTATGGTACCTAATCCCCCGCAACATTCTGCAGGGGATTATATTTTGGAAGCTAAAGGTGGGCTAAAGTTGAAAGATTCGAATTTATCACAGGAAACATTAACCTACAGTGGTATTGCGGTATTACACCCCCAACTATTTGAGAATTTATCTGTTGAAAAGTGTCCCTTGGCTCCTTTATATGAAAAAGCAATCAAGCAGGGCAAAGCCAGTGCCGAGTTTTATCCGGGGGAGTGGTTCGATATTGGTACGGTTGATCGTTTAAAGGCGCTTGATGTTAAGCTTTCTAATCTGAAAATTTAAAAAATACATAGGGGTAAGCGTGAAAAAAAAATTCCTTGAAGTTGATCGAGAAAAACGCCGACAGCCCGGACATTTGTTTCAGGATGCTGCTGAAGACAGATTCCATGCCCGCCATGGTGAAAAACCTGCACAGGCAGAGGCTCAGATTAAATCGGCTTCTTACCGCCTGGCATTCGATGATATTGATTACCTGTTAGCGGATAAACAACGCCCCGTGCGCTTATTACTCGAACTGGATAAACCAGAGGCAGCCATGAAAGCACATGGCATTGAACATACGGTAGTGCTCTTTGGCAGTGCACGAACACAGGAAACTAATGCTTACTATCAACAGGCGAAAGAGCTGGCAGCGCTTATTTCAAACAGATCTGGTTGTGATAAATGTCCAGAATTATATGTTGTGACCGGGGGCGGGCCAGGCATTATGGAAGCTGCCAATCGTGGTGCCAGTGAAGCAGGAAAAGAATCGGTTGGTCTGAATATTGTATTGCCTCACGAACAATTTCCAAATTCCTATATCACGCCTGAGCTTTGTTTTCGTTTTCATTATTTCGCCATTCGTAAGATGCATTTCTTATTAAGAGCTCGGGCTATTGTGGCTTTCCCGGGAGGCTTTGGTACCATGGATGAAATTTTTGAAGCCTTGACGCTGGTGCAGACCGGGAAAGTTGAACCACTACCGATATTGTTATTCGGCAGTGAGTATTGGCAGAGGCTGATTAATTTTGATGTTTTTATCGATGAGGGTATGGCAAGCCCCGAAGATATGGAACATTTTGCTTTTGTTGATGATGTTGAAGAAGCCTGGAATATTATTCGGCAGTCTATGGTAGATGAAGAATAATTATTTAATCCTCGGTAAAAAAATTTATAAAGGTCAGACAATAATAAACAGGACAGCTTCATATTAAAGATGAAAGCTGTCCTTTTTTTAGTCTATTTAAATTTCTAATTTATCTTGTGGCAGGCAACTGAGAGCCAGATAAGTCATCTGGAATACTTCGCTCCAGTCTTACTGTGTGATGCAATGTACCAATTCCTTCAATACTTGCCCTGATCGTCTCACCATCGACCAGATAACCTGATCCAGTCGCACGTTCAACCCTGCCGGCACCTGTCCCACCGGAAGTTCCGCTTTGCAATACATCGCCAGGGAATATCGTAATCAAAGATGACGCATATTCGATAAGTTCAGGAATATTATGAATCATGTCTCCAGCCCTGGCTTCCTGGACAGTGACACCATCGATCACCAGCGTCTGATGCAGACGCTCCATGGGGTCGCCATAGAATTCTTTTGGTACAATCCATGGCCCATGCGGCGCAAAGGTGTCATGACCCTTACTGACAAACCAGTCTGTCCCGCCATTAAAACCACCTGCGGGACGACCGCCACGGTCAGAAATATCCATGGCAACCATATAACCGAATACATGGTCATAAGCCCTGCTGGCAGAAATATATTTTCCTGAACGGCCGAAAACGATAGCCATTTCTACTTCCCATTCTATGCTGTCACGGCCATAAGGCATGATGATGTCTTCACCATCACCGATGATCGCACCGCGCGTTGGTTTGAGGAACAAATAGGGGACTCCCCGGTTAACCTGACGTTCACGTGTCATGGCAGCCTGTTCTTCCTCGCTGCAGCCTTCACAGGCGTGGGTATAGAAATTGACGGCTGCATTCATCAGTTTGCTTGGATACTGAATCGGCGCCATGATGTCTACGGTCTCAACCGGATGTATAAAATTTCTGCCAGAACTGCTGTTGAGCAAATCTTCTTCCACCAACCAATTCACAATTTCATAAATACGGTATTTCAAGCCATATTCATATTGCGCGATAAGGCCCAACATATCTTCAGGCATACTCACAGCGCTGTATCGTGGAATCAGTTCCAGCGCACGGTTGGCGGCATTGAGCTCAACGATCAGCTCATCGTTTTGAAGTACCAGACCAACAGTCGGAATATCATCAATAGCGAAGGTGCCGACCTTGAATGGCATGACCGGTTCCAGATCCTGGGCTGAAACCTTGATTGGATTGGCAATAATTGCCAGCGCGACAACAAGTGCCAGATTGAATAAGGATTTTCTTATCATTTTTAACTCCTTTGCAGGGTTTAATTTGCAGGAACTTAATTAGGTGAGCAGGCTTTTCATGTATTATTTTATTCGGCCTGTTGCTAAGACAGATAAAAGATAGCGGTCAGCTTGGTAACTTGTCCAGCTTTTTGCGAGCCAAGGCTAAGATATAAATAAGGGCGTGCAGTAAGCGCTTTATCTATATAATAGCTCCTGTGTCTGATTAACAGTGCAGGTTGAATTAGTGCAGGATACTCTATTTTACGTTCATGATCCGATGTGCAGCTGGTGCTGGGGATTCGAGCCTGCCCGCCGGGAGATATTTGATGCTATTTCAGGAAAACTGCAAATTCGCAGTTTGCTCGGTGGCCTCGCCCCGGACACTGATTTGCCCATGCCGGAAGAAATGCGACAGAAGCTGCAGTCAACCTGGAAGCGAATCGAGCAGGTAATACCGGGTACGCGTTTTAATTTTGATTTCTGGGAGAACTGCTCCCCCAGGCGCTCCACTTACCCGGCTAATCGTGCTGTTATAGCTGCGAGCATGCAAAGTGATGAGTTTGGGCAGAAAATGACGGCACGAATTCAGCAGGCATACTATCTGGAAGCCAGAAACCCATCCGATAACAGTACATTGATTGAACTGGCTGAGGATATTGGTCTTGATGTTGAACTTTTTACAAAGCAGCTTGTTGATGAGTCGATACAACAACGCCTGCTGGCCGAGATTCAGGAAAGCCGACAGCTGGGCATGAATACTTTTCCCAGTCTTGCTGTATTGAAACCTGAGGGATTGCATCATATCAGCCTGAATTATACTGATCCGCAAAGTATGATCATGGAGATTGAAAGCGTTTTAGCTTAGCCAGCGTGCAGGACACTGCTGATTAAACCTTGTACAATGCGCGTCTGTATTTAACAGCCGAATTAGAGCTTATGAATAGTCGCGATTATTTAATTGCACCGTCCATACTTTCCGCAGACTTTGCCCGCCTGGGTGAAGAGGTTGATGCTGTCTTGGCTGCCGGAGCAGATGTCGTGCATTTTGATGTCATGGATAACCACTATGTGCCTAATCTCACGATTGGCCCCATGGTTTGCAAGGCACTCGTGGATTATGGCGTCAAGGCACCGATAGATGTGCATCTGATGGTCTCGCCGGTAGACAGCCTGATTAATGATTTTGCCAAGGCGGGTGCCAGCTATATTACTTTTCATCCTGAAGCCAGTAATCATATTGATCGTTCTCTGGAATTGATTAAATCACATGGCTGCCAGGCTGGATTGGTGTTGAATCCGGCTACACCGCTAAGCTATCTGGAACACGTCATGGATAAGCTTGATATCATTTTATTGATGTCGGTTAATCCCGGTTTTGGTGGCCAGAAATTTATTCCCTCAACCTTGCCTAAACTTGCACAGGTCCGAGATTTGATTGATAGCAGTGGCCGTAATATTCGCCTGGAAGTTGATGGTGGTGTGAGTGTTGATAATATCGCTGAAATTGCAAAAGCGGGTGCAGATATGTTCGTGGCCGGTTCCGCGATTTTTGATAGTGAAGACTATCAGGCAACTATTACAAGGATGCGAGCGGAACTTGAGCGGTCATGAATATCCAGGAGTTCAATGACCTTGCGAGCCAGGGCTATAACCGTATTCCTCTGGTTCGGGAAGAGCTTGCCGACCTGGAAACGCCACTCAGTGTTTATTTAAAACTTGCCAAAGGCCCATACAGTTACTTTCTTGAATCCGTTCAGGGTGGTGAGAAATGGGGGCGCTATTCAATTATTGGACTCCCTTGTCATACAGTCATCAAAGTCACTGGCAATGATTTCAGGCTTGAAAAGAATGGTGAGCTGCTTGAGCAGCATGAAACTACCGATCCCTTTGTCGATATAGAAAAGTTTCAACAGCAATACAAGATTCCCGAACTGGATGGTTTGCCGCGTTTTAATGGTGGTCTGGTTGGTTATTTTGCTTATGACAGTGTGCGTTATGTTGAGCATAAAGTAGCAAACAGTGCGCCGCCTGATAGTGTTGGTACGCCTGATATTGTGCTGATGGTTTCTGAAGAGGTGATCGTATTTGATAACCTGCGTGGCACGATTTCATTACTGGTATATGCGGATCCATCTGAAAGTGAGGCTTTCGAAAAAGCAGAAGCTCGCCTGGCTGACTTGACCAATGAGTTGCATAAGCCATTGGACCAGGCCTTGTTCAGGCCAGTGCCACAAAGTGGAGAAATTGATGAAGAGAGCTTTGTCTCTAGTTTTGGGGAACAGGCCTACCAGGATGCAGTCGAAAAAATTAAAGACTATATTTATGCTGGAGATGCTTTTCAGGTGGTGCTGGCGCAAAGAATGAGCATCCCTTTTAAAGGTGAAGCCATTAATGTTTACCGTGCCCTGCGGCAGTTAAATCCTTCGCCTTATATGGTTTTCATGGATTTTGAGGATTTTCATATTGTCAGTGCTTCGCCTGAAATTCTGGCAAGAGTAGAGGAAGGGCATATTACTGTCAGACCATTGGCCGGGACACGTCGCCGTGGACATACTGAAGAAGAAGACCTGGCACTGGAAAAAGACCTGTTGGCAGATGAAAAAGAAAAAGCCGAGCATTTAATGTTGATTGATCTGAGTCGCAATGATGCAGGCCGTGTGTCAAAAACCGGATCGGTAGAAGTCACCCGTAAAATGTTTGTTGAACGTTATTCGCATGTGATGCATATAGCGTCCAATGTTGAAAGTGAAATCGCAGATGGGAAAACCGCACTGGATGTTCTGAAAGCAACCTTGCCGGTTGGCACCTTGAGTGGCGCCCCCAAGGTGAGAGCCATGGAAATTATTGACGAATTTGAACCGGTAAAACGCGGTGTTTATGGGGGTGCCATGGGCTATCTCTCATGGAACGGCAATATGGATATGGCAATAGCTATTCGTACGGCAGTCATCAAGGACAATACGCTTTATGTTGAAGCCGGAGCGGGAATAGTTGCCGATTCAGTCCCCAGTCTGGAATGGAAGGAAACCATGAATAAAGCCCGTGCGCTGTTTCAGGCAGTCAAACTGGCCGAAGAAGGAATGTAGCGATGCTGGTCATGATAGATAACTACGATTCCTTTACCTATAACCTTGTTCAGTATTTTGGTGAGCTGGGGATGGAAATTGCGGTTTATCGTAATGATGAAATTACAATTAGTGAGCTGGAGGACCTTCAGCCCAGTCACATTGTTGTTTCGCCTGGTCCCTGTACACCGCAGGAAGCCGGTATATCGGTTGAGGTGATAAAACACTTTGCCGGTAAAGTGCCACTGTTGGGTGTGTGCCTGGGGCATCAAAGTATTGGAGAGGCCTTCGGTGGCAAAACAGTTAGAGCCAAACAGGTAATGCATGGCAAACTGTCTGACATTCATCATGATGGGAAGGGGGTGTTTAATGGATTACAGACGCCTTTTGAAGCAACACGTTATCATTCGCTGGTGGTTGAGCAGGAATCCCTGCCGGACTGCCTGGAAGTAAGTGCCTGGACGCTTGATGATAACGGAGAGCATGAAGAGATAATGGCACTAAGGCATAAAGAGCTGCCAATAGAAGGTGTACAATTCCACCCAGAGTCCATTCTGACGCAACATGGGCATGCCATGTTGAAGAATTTTCTGAACGCTTAAATTATTGTTGCACTCAGGAATCGTGCTGAAGATTTACGAGGAAGCCAGGTGGAAAAACCGACAATCTTAAAAAATATTCTGCAACGTAAGCAGGAAGAAGTTGCTTCACGTAAAAAGCAACGTTCAATTTCCGAGCTGGAAAAAGTTATCAAAGGGATTGATAAACCGCGTGGCTTTACCCGGGCTATCGTAAAGCAAATAAAACGCAAACGACCGGCTGTTATTGCAGAAATTAAAAAAGCTTCACCCAGCAAAGGCCTGTTACGGGAGAATTTTCACCCGGGAAACATTGCGCAAAGTTATGCAGAAAATGGAGCCACTTGCCTTTCGGTATTAACTGATATTGATTTTTTTCAGGGGCATGATGATTATTTAAAGGAAGCCAGAGCAGCGTGTTCTCTGCCGGTGATAAGAAAGGACTTTATGATAGACCCCTATCAGCTTGTAGAGTCTCGCAGTCTTGGGGCAGATTGTATTTTGTTGATAGTTGCAGCTTTGGATGAAAAGCAATTACCCGAGCTGGCAGCATGCGCTAAAGAGCAGGACCTGGATTGTTTTATTGAAGTACATAACCAGCCTGAGTTGGAACGGGCACTGGAATTGAAGCCGGAACTGATTGGTATCAATAACCGGGATTTACACAGTTTTAGTACCAGTCTGGATACCACTTATGACTTGCTTGAAAAGATCCCTGAGGGAACGGCTATCGTTACTGAAAGTGGCATTCTGACACGGCAGGATGTTGATGAAATGATTCAGCACGATGTTTACGGCTTTCTGGTTGGTGAGGCTTTCATGCGGGCTGCTGATCCGGGCCAGAAATTAAAAGAGCTGTTTTTTTATGGTTAAGTTGCTCTGAAGCCTCAATAACTTCAATTAGTGATATGAGCGAAGTCTAGATGAGGCAAAAGTCATTTTTAGTGAATGAGTTTACAAAGCAGTAAACGATTGAACAAAAAATGACTTTTAACGAAATATTGACGAGCGCAATAGCTAATCAGCGGGTGCCGAAGACGACAATAGTCTTACCATGTACTTCTATCAGCCCCTGTTCTTCAAGGTCTTTTAAAACCCGACCAGCCATTTCTCTTGAGCAATTTACAATCCTGCCCAATTCCTGGCGGGTGATTTTAATCTGCATGCCATCAGGGTGAGTCATGGCATCAGGTTCTCTACTTAAGGTAAGCAGCTGACTGGCGATACGACCTGTTACATCAAGAAAGGAAAGATCAGCAACACGTTGTGTGGTATTACGGAGACGATGAGCCATTTGCTCACCGATGGTATAAAGTATTTCAGGATGCTGTTTACTGTATTCACTGAAATTGGAATAGGATATTTCGGCTATCTCGGTTTCTGTGCGGGTTCTGACACAAGCACTGCGAGACTCCCCGGTTTCGAACAGACCCATCTCACCAAAGAAATCCCCGGGATTTAAATAAGTAATAATTGCTTCTTTACCTTCTTCATCTTCCAGGATAACGGACATTGATCCACTGATGATGTAGTAGAGAGTTTCAGATTTATCGCCTTCATGAATGACCGTAGTCTTATTAGAAAATTTGCGGCGATGTGCATGACTTAAAAAGTTTTCAAGATCATTGATATGAGGGGTGATTGCCATCAATGCCATGAATAACTCCTAATGTTCATATTGATTGATCAAGAATAAATCATTTTTATGCGCTATTGTACTGCTATTTTTATTCTTTCCAAGTGAACCTTTTCTGGTCAGGATTATAAACTGGAGCTGTGAGATAATAGAACGTCTAGTAAGTTTCCGGTTGAGTAATATGAAAGCAAAAATCAAATGGTTGGAAGAAGCTCAGATGGATGGCGAGTCGGGTAGTGGTCACCATATCAACATAGATGGCCCTGAATCTATCGGAGGACGTAATCAGGGTATGCGACCAATGGAAATGATGTTGATGAGTGTTGGAGCCTGTTCAACAGTGGATGTGATCAGTATATTGAAAAAAGCCCGACAGGATGTTACTGATTGTGTTGTTGAGCTTGAGGGTGAGCGAGCCGATGCTATACCGGCTGTATTTGAAAAAATTCACTTACATTTCAAAGTTAGCGGAAATAATCTGGATGAGAGTAAAGTAAAGCGGGCGGTGGAATTATCGGCAGAAAAATATTGCTCAGCTTCAATCATGCTAAAAAATGCCGGCGTTATTTTAAGCCACAGTTTTGAACTGCTGGATTGAATCAGCCCGTTTGAGCGCTAGAGTCGATAAACGGTTTTTTTCATCACCTGCGACATGAGAGTCATGGCCTGCCTGACTGGCGGGGGTAAACTTTGTGCTCCGGCATTTTCTGCCATGGTCGCGTGTTGTCCCTCATCAATTAACATACGTTCCAGAATAGCCCGACTTTTTTCATCTTGCTCCGGCAGCGTTGCCAAATGTTCGTTGATATGTTCGCAAACCTGATTTTCAGTTTCGGCAACAAAGCCAAGGCTCCACTTGTCGCCGACAAGACCGGCAGCAGCACCTATACCATATGACATGACATACCAGAGTGGGTTTAACAGGCTGGGTTGGCTATTGAGTTCACTAAGACGATTTTCACACCAGCTCAGATGATCAATTTCTTCATCGGCAGCCTGTTGCATCTGTGCTTTGACTTCAGGCAGTCTGGCTGTCAAAGCTTGTCCCTGATACAGGGCCTGAGCGCAAACTTCGCCAGTATGATTAATGCGCATTAAGCCAGCGCTATGTTTTCGCTCCGAATCCTCCAGTTCACTTTCAGTTTTGGCAGCAGCAGGGTTGGGTCGGCTGGCAGTTACTGAACCGGGAAGCAGCGTTTTTAAGGCCTGGTCGAATTGTTTAATCAGCTTGTCTGTCATGTTGCCTTGCATGTTAAACACCTGTTTGTTTTAAACCTGCTGTTCTCTGTTAATGGCACGGTAAGCGATATCTGTCCGGTAGTATACATCGTCCCAGTTAATTTGCTCGACCAGCTTGTAGGCGGCCTGTTGCGCGTCCGTTACGGAGTCTCCCATTGCAGTGGCACATAAGACTCGCCCGCCGTTAGTGATAATCTCGCCATTTTGTTCCGCGGTGCCGGCATGAAAGATTTTTTTGCTGTTATCCTGTGCAGTGTCCAGCCCGGATATAGTTTTACCTTTGGCATAAGCGTTAGGGTAACCGCCCGCTGCTAGAACGACACCAACTGCTGGTCGTGAATCAAAGGAAATACTCATGTCGTCAAGTTTTCCGTTTAACGCTGCCTGACAAAGTTCAATAAGATCACTTTGCAAACGCATCATGACCGGTTGGGCTTCAGGATCACCAAAGCGGCAGTTAAATTCAACAACCTTTGGCTGGCCGTCGGGGCTGATCATCAATCCGGCATAGAGAAAGCCAACATAAGTATTTCCTTCCGCGGCCATGCCTTTTACGGTAGGAATAATCACTTCCTGCATAATGCGTTCATGGATTTCAAGTGTTACCACTGGCGCCGGAGAATAAGCACCCATACCACCGGTATTGGGACCGAGATCCCCATTGTCTCGGGCTTTATGATCCTGGGAAGACGCAAAGGGTAGGGCTGTATTACCGTCAACCAGCGCAATAAAGCTGGCTTCCTCACCCCGCATAAATTCTTCGATGACTACCCGATGACCCGCCTCACCAAAGCTGTTGCCTGAGAGCATGTCTTTAACTGTCTCTTCTGCTTCATCCATGGTCTGGGCAATGATGACACCCTTGCCTGCCGCCAGACCATCGGCCTTTATCACGACGGGCAGACTTTGGGTTTGTAAATAAGCAAGAGCCTGATCAATTTCAGTGAAGTTTGAGTATGCAGCCGTTGGAATATTGTGGCGGTGTAAAAAATCCTTGGTAAACGCTTTTGAGCCTTCCAGCTGGGCTGCTCCCTGACTTGGGCCGAAACAGAAAAGACCTTGCTCACTGAAGTAATTGACGATACCGGCAACCAGAGGCGCTTCCGGTCCGATAATAGTCAGTTCAACCTGGTTATCCTTTGCAAAATCAGTCAGCGCAGCAAAGTCCATAGGATCAAGTGCTACATTTTCAATATTGGCTTCATGGGCTGTCCCGGCGTTGCCGGGGACGACATACACCATATTGACCTGCGGTGACTGGATCGCTTTCCAGGCCAGGGCGTGCTCTCTGCCGCCACTGCCGATAATCATTACTTTCATTCGTTATTTGATTCCAAATTTTTCAGATAAATATTAGTGCCTGAAATGCCGCATGCCGGTAAAGACCATTGCCATATCAGCGGCATCAGCTGCGTCGATAACCTGCTGGTCGTTAACAGAACCACCAGGCTGAATTACCGCTGTAATACCTGCTTCGGCAGCGGCTTCAACGCCATCGCTGAAGGGGAAAAAGGCATCCGAAGCCATTACTGAGCCAGCAACCTGCAAGCCTTCATCGGCTGCTTTGATACTGGCTATTCTGGCGCTGTAAACCCGGCTCATCTGTCCGGCGCCGATACCAATGGTTTGGTTATTTTTTACATAAATGATGGCATTGGATTTCACAAATTTTACGACCTTCCAGGCAAACAGCATGTCTGAGATTTCTGTTGGTGTAGGCTGACGTTTAGTCACTATCTTGAGGTCTGATTCAGTGATGACACCGGTATCCAGATTTTGTACCAGTAAGCCACCTTTCACCCGTTTATAGTCAAGACTGTCACTTTGCTCATTATCCCATTCACCGCAACTGAGCAGACGCAGGTTGGCTTTGGCGCTGACGACCTGAGCGGCTGCTTCCGATACTGATGGCGCAATAATGACTTCGGTAAACTGGCGTTCAGTAATAGCACGGGCAGTTGCTTCGTCCAGTTCACGATTAAAGGCAATAATGCCACCAAAAGCCGATGTGGGATCAGTCTGATAGGCTTTTTCGTAAGCACCGAGAATATCTTCAGCAGTGCCTACCCCACAGGGGTTGGCATGTTTGACGATAACGCAGGCTGGCTTGGTGAAACTTTTAACGCATTCCAGTGCTGCATCTGTATCAGCAATATTGTTGAATGAAAGTGCCTTGCCTTGGAGTTGCACTGAGGTGGAAATACTGGCTTCAGTATTTTTTTCTTCAACATAAAAGGCGGCCTGCTGATGCGGATTTTCGCCGTAACGCATGTCCTGTTTTTTAATGAACTGGGCGTTGTAGGTACGGGAGAATTCACTGTCACCTTCTATTTTTCCAAGATAGTTAGCAATAGCCCCATCATATTGGGCTGTATGCTCGAAGGTTTTAACCGCCAGATCAAAACGTGTTGCCTGACTGAGCTGCTGATTGTTGTCCTGTAATTCGGTAATGATGCTGTCATAGTCAGTCGGGTCAACAACAACGCCGACGTGGGCATGGTTTTTTGCTGCTGCCCGGAGCATGGTGGGACCACCGATATCAATATTTTCAATTGCAGTGGGGAGGTCGCAGTCCGGTTTGGCAATGGTTTCCTGAAACGGGTAGAGGTTCACGACGACCATGTCGATCGGCGGAATGTCATGTTCCTGCATGACAGCATCATCGGTGCCACGCCGGGCCAGAATGCCGCCATGTACTTTTGGATGCAGGGTTTTAACACGGCCATCCATCATTTCAGGAAAGCCTGTGTAATCGGCAATCTCGGTAACGGCTATCCCTTGTTCACTGAGAAGTCTGTAGGTCCCGCCGGTTGAAAGTAACTCTATGCCTTGTTTTGCCAGAGCGGCGGCAAATTCCTTGATGCCAGATTTATCGGAAACACTAAGAAGGGCACGTCTTACCGGGGTCCAGTTGCTTGCTGTCATGAATATTACTTGTCCTGTAATGGGTGAATTGAAGGGTTAATCTATTAATTTGTACTGTCTTAATTTTTTTCGCAGTGTGCCCCGGTTCAAGCCCAGCATGGCCGCAGCTTTACTCTGGTTGCTACGTGCATGCTTCATAACGACTTCCAGCATTGGGGCTTCAACTTCACCAAGCACCATATTATAAAGGTCACTGATATGCTCATGATCTACCTGGGTTAAATATTCTTCCAGGGCTTCATTGACACACTGTTTCAGGGTCTGGGGTCTGTCTTCACTCATGCGGCAGCTCTCTTGCAGGGAAAGTCTTGCAGATTTGAAAAATAATTAGTCAGAGCAGCAAATTGTTGTTTCGGTTCATCAAGCTTATTAAAAGCGGCTCTGAAAGAAAGAGATTCGGATAAATTCTGGCAATACCAGGCAACATGTTTTCGCGCAATCAGCGTCCCTTTAAAATCACCATAAAAATCGTACAGATTTTGCAGGTGACCGAGAATTAAATTGAGTTGCTCACTTAAAGAGGGCTCAGCTTCAAGTTGCCGGTATTTAAGATAATGATCAATCTGCTGAAAAATCCAGGGTCGCCCCTGTGCCGCCCGCCCAATCATGACACCGTCAGCCTTTGTGTAAGAGAGTACGGCGGCAGCTTTTTGTGGACTCAAGATATCACCATTGGCAAATACCGGGATATCGACGCTTTGCTTGATTGCTGCAATGGTGTCGTATTCGACTTTACCCCTGAACATGCATTCGCGGGTACGGCCATGCACGGCAAGTGATTTTATACCCGCATCTTCAGCAATTCTGGCGATCGTGCTGCCATTGCGATTGGCAGGGTTCCAGCCGGTGCGGATTTTTAATGTGACCGGAACTTCAACAGCCTGTACGACTGAATTTAAAATTTCAGCGACCAGTTGCTCATCTTTCAGTAATGCCGAACCGGCAGCTTTCTTCAATACTTTTTTAGCGGGACAGCCCATATTGATATCGATGATCTGGGCACCTTGTTTGACATTAAGCCTGGCTGCCTCTGCCATCATGGCTGGGTCTGAACCTGCAATCTGAACAACTCGGGGTGAGAGTTCGCCATCATGGTGGCGTCTCAGGCGATTTTTTTCGCTGTTCCAGAGTCTCGTATTACTGGTCAGCATTTCAGAAGGGGTGAGAGCCGCGCCATGTTCACGGCATAATGAACGGAAAGGCTGGTCAGTGACACCAGCCATAGGGGCAAGTACTACCTGAGAGTTAAGTGTGTAGGGCCCAATCTGGATCACTTAAGTAAGTAGCCTGTAAGAAAAAGCGAAGCTGAGCATTCTACTAAAAAAGTTGATGCGTTTAAATGAACGCTTGTTTAAGTGTTATTGCGTCAAGGCGTACGCAAAGTTAATGAGTAGTTGATGGCTTCCGGCCCCGGGTCGCTGATTTCCAGGCGGACCTGTATGGAAGAATTAGCCGGTAAACGGGTGAACTGCTGAAGTTCGGGGTCAAGATATTCTTCAGGGCGGAATAATCGATTAGCCACCAGCCTTCGATTCAGGTCAGAGAAGTTTAATTCGACCAGCGGAAAGATTTGTTCAAACTCAGCGGTATTCCGGAAGATAAAATCTATTTGTAAGGCATCGGCAATGGATGGGTGGCTGTTAACCAGCAGTTCGTCTGTAGAAAATAAACTTAAATCAAAGCGTTCGACAGTCGGACAGTCAGCATATTTACAGACAAATCCAGTCAGTGCAGCAAAACGGTCATCTCGCAGGTAATCATCAATATTTTTCCAGGCATATTGGCCAGCCAGCATGAGCAGAAGCAGAAAATTGGCAGAGAATAACAGGAAGGTAAATAGTGCCGTACGCTCATACTGACGGTAAATGGGAATAGGTTCTTCGATGAGGGTGGGTATGGCATTGTCACCATCATTATTTAGGGAATCCTCATCATACAGAGACTCCAGGCTCTGCAGTTCAGCTTTCCTGTCGCTGGTTTTAGTTACGGAAACAGCTTTGGCGCTATGCTCAAGCTTACTTTCACTTTCTAATGCGCCTTGAGGATCATCTATTTCTGACTCTGACTCTGACTCGAACGGCTGCACACTGTCGGCACTAATTTCCTCTTCTATTTCTTCTTCATACAGGTTTATGCCATTGTCAGCAGTTAGCAGTGTTTCTTTAGGAGGGAGCTCGTTTTCATCAATGTTCGTTGTTTCTGCTGATGTTTCAGTTGTTGTTTCAGCAGCTTCCTGTTCGATTTTATCCTCTGCATCTTCTTCCTCAGAAATTTCTGTGTCTGGATCAAGAAAGTACGAGTCGATGCTTTCAAGTTCTTCATCGTCTTTCTCATCGTCGTCAGTTGTTGTCAGATATTCTTCTGCATCTTCCTCGAGATCGGTATAAGTTTCACTGTCCAGACCTTCTTCATGAACCGGATCAATATCTTCATCGCTATTCAGACTATCATTGGTTTCATCCAATTTGCCTGTGTATCGCTGTTTCGCCTGTTCGTTGGTCTGCTCAAGATATGCATAGTAATCGTCCAGCTCACTTTTTGGTTCCGGGCTAAGAAGTTTCTCAGCATCAGGATGAGCAATATCCTCTTCTTCAAAAAATAACTGTTGCTCCAGAGCAGAAAATACCTGCAGGCAAAAGCCGCAACGCACTTTGCCTTTGGCAAGCTGCAACTGCTCCTGCGTGATATTAAAAGACGTTTCGCAGTGCGGGCATTGAGTAATAAATGAAGACATGATTCTGTTTAAGTTAGACGTCGCCCGACAATTCTAACCCAGCCATCCTGAGATGTTATGGGTTCAATTTCAAACCAGGGAGCATAAGCCTCCTGTACCGATTCTGCCTGGTCTTCCAGAATGCCAGATAAAAGAATTTCACCATCAGACCTTACCAGTGCAGCAAGGTAGGCGGCTAATTCAATAAGAGGCCCGGCTAATATATTGGCAAGTAGTAAATCGACTGGTTGTATCGCTTTAAGATTGATTTGCCGGACAAATTCCTTGGGTAAATAAACCGGGAAGTTTTTAAGATCAAGCTGGTTTTTTTTACAATTACTTCGGCTGGCAGTTAATGCCTGTGGATCATTGTCGACGCCGATTACCTGCCTGGCACCAAGCAATAAAGCAGCGATACCCAGGATTCCGGAACCACAGCCATAGTCAATGAGATG